>Ga0209700_102134_pt1 | contig 40600 bp, 25 predicted proteins | sample SiratroredBW_FD_187528 | JGI IMG/M metagenome (GOLD analysis project Ga0209700, IMG submission 187528) | Root nodule microbial communities of legume samples collected from California, USA - Siratro red BW (SPAdes) (version 2) | ecosystem: Host-associated > Plants > Roots > Nodule | place: USA...
CCCCCCATTAATCCAATGAAATTTATATGGTTTGGGGTGAGGGACTATAGTTAATTCAACTTTAAACCAACCTAGCACTGCAACAATTATAACACGACCCGCTGTCAATGATGAGAGAATATATTTTTTCAAAAATTTTACAGTGTGTATGAAAGATGTTCTCACTTTGTGACTCGGGTTGTGGGCTAGGTTGATTGTCGAGGGTTCTTCTTATCATCAATAATTCTCCCTCATGTGATGGACGAAGGCCTAGACAAGGTTCTATTACAAGATCTATGGCCAAGAAAATAGAGGAGTAGTGGGAATCTGAGACACACAGGCACATCACAATGCTGACAAAGTTGACTCCTTAATACTATAAAAATTGTACAATGACTTGTAATGTAAAAATATTCAAAATAGAAGTAGAATGAAACCCTACGTGCATTAGGGTTAGGGTTGATTAGGTGAATAATAATGGTTTAACCAAGATTATTTTTCAGAAAATAGTTAGCTACATCTGAAAAATAGTTAGCTAAGAGTTTTACAGCAAAGAGTCAAGTCAAGTTCTGAACCAGTATCCAAACAACAGTGATCATTTTTCAGTTATTGGCAAAAATTAACCTTCCAAACTTTTTCAGACATGATTTATATGAAGAAAGAACAAAAGATGTATAAAACAATTGTTCAAACACAGTAAAATAGAATAGAAGTTTGAAGATTCACCAATTGAAAATTGAATATAAAGAGTTTAAGCAGTTCTTCATAGTGCTCAGCAGAAAAAGTTTTCTATACAATACTTCTTGGTTGATTACAAATTGATTCAATTAATAAAACTGAGTTATTAATCAAGAAACGTGTACAAGAACACTTATACAAACATTTCAGTAAAATAGTTGATTAAAAATCCATTTCAATTGACTGTTTTTGCTGCCAGAGTTAAATTTCAAGTATTGTCCAGAAAAACAATCAACTATTTCTCAATTTTAACAAATTTTTTATACCAGAAAATGTAAATGAATGTGAAATAGGCACGCGGATGTAAATGCAGCATGGTAAAGGAGATCACACATAGACTTTTATACTGATTCACTCTTCCTCAAGAGCTACATCCAGTCCTTTGCAAAACTATGCAAGGATTTCACTAAAAACACCAAGTTTGCAATCAAATATACAACAAAGACTCAATCTTAAACCCTACAACATTGATCCAACACTTATGCAGAACCCTACCAGATAAGATACAAAATCCTACTGGAAAATGCAGAACCCTACTATAGTGTATGATGCAAACTCACAACAAAAACGAAATTACAATCAATTACAAAACAAATTATACTCAAACACCCTATTCAAGTATAAACCAAACTATGAATCAATGATATACTAATTGAAACCAATTAAGAGCGCAACACAACAGTAAACCAATCTCAATACAACAAGAATGACTTATCTGTGATGAGAACACACTATTGTATGTTCCTCCCAATCAAGTGTAAGCAAAAGCCTCTTAAGAATGAGACTTAAGGATGATCTTGATCTAATCTTGATCAACCTCTCAAATCTTGAAGGATTCTCTCCAAAGAACTCTCAAGTGGATGTTAGAAAATTTTTCAAACTCAAAAGAATGCAGCTTCGTGCTTGAAAACACGTAGGCCACATGGCTTTATAGTGTCTGCACTATCAAGTAAAAACAATCGGTTATTTTTCAAAAACAATCGGTTGTTTTTGCTTCAATATAAAAACAGTTAACTATTTCTCAGAAACAGTTGGTTGTTTTTGTTCTAGGGTAACTTTTCTCATAAAACTAACTTCGAAATTGACTTTTCACTTGAGTAAATTGGAGTTCCTTGCATGCAAATGATAGAATGATATGAAACAAATGCAAACTGCAACTAAGACATTCTATACTACCCCAACCAAGGTTCCAAAGCATATGTCCATCAACTCTTCCAAAGCTTCAAGGATTTCTTCATCAAATTTATATTCCAAGGGCATCTCCAACTGCATCTTCACTCATATCACACTCAGATTCCTCACTAGCACTATCCTCAATTGACTCCTCCTCACTACTATAAACATCTTAGGCCTTGATTAATATAGTCCTCATGGAAGGACATTGAGATTTGACATGACCACGACCCAAACACTTAAAGCATTTTTTCTTTTTACAAACTTTCCCTCCCTCTTAAGATCCTTCTAAGAAAAGGAATTAGGGTAAGAACTTCTTCCTGTTCTCTTTCTTAAAATTTGTTGTTCAATTTTTATACAAATTTGGACCAAGTCATGAAAATCTCTATAGGAATAAGTTCTACCTTATCTTGTATCTCAAGGCTTAGGCCACTCATAAATCTTGCCACAATTACAATTTCACCTTCCCTTATCCCTGCTCTCATCATATATAGCTCCATCATTTGTCTGTACTCCTCTACACTCATGTTTCTCCGATTCAATCTATGAAGTTTATCCTTTACCTAATGATGGTAGTATGAAGGGATGTGTCTACGCCTAAGAGCACTCTTCAAATCATTCCAATACATTATTGTTGGCTTCTGATGCAGGCATCTATCTCTCACTAAGGCAGTCCACCGCCGATTAATAGTATGGCCTTGGAAGCTTAAGGTAGCTAAAGGAATCTTTCTCTCCTCGCTCATTTGGTAGCACTAAAAAAGTTGTTCTACTTTCATTCCCTAGTCTAAAAATACATTTACATAATCTTTTCCATGGAAGTGAGGAAGATCTACCCTAACATCTTTAGCTTTTCTTTCTTTTCTATGGCAGATTAGATGGTCAGGCTAATAAAATTCTCCCAGTCTCAAACTATCCCTCTCTTGCCTATCTTCTTTTGAATGAATACTTTTTGAAGAACTTATTTTTTATTTTTTTTATTTCCTTCTACCTTAAGGTCTTTAATTCCTCCTCCACAATGGCAATTGTACCTCAGTTTTTATCTTTAAAGATCTAATTTCATTCAAAAAATTTCTCAAGTCACAAGTATTTTCACTAGACTCATTGCCTGGTGAAGAGAATGTCTAGACATCTTTAAGTTTTGTAAGATAGGTTCTCAAATTAAGAAAAAGCAAGTTTAGTTCACCAGGGGGGGCTCCTCGGAAAGTGAGGTGTGTCACTAAGACAACTTAAGTGCCAAGACTTTCTTAGCCAAAGCCTGATCCCAATGTACTTCCCAAGTCTTTCTTGCAATGAGAAGCTCTAAAATACAAACGAAGGTGACTCACACTATTTAGTCAAAAAGAGATTACAAATTAAAAACTAGTTGTGTATGATCCAAAAATTAAAAGCAAAGTTGTAAAGAATTTAGTGGCAAAACTTAAAGAAATTTAACTAGTCGTTCCTAAGGTGAAACTCATTGGCACCAAGGACCTATGAGACACATTCACCATCTAATCACAATACTAATCCACTAATTAAAATTCTTTTTACAACTTACAAATCAAAGAAACACAAAAGAAAAGCTTGCTGAACAAAATTGTAAATCCTATAATATACACTTCAAGTGCTTGTTACAATTCCCCTCAAGTGTTTCACTCCAATTCTTTGCAAATTTGGCACTCAACTCCAACTTCAAAGATCTTGCTCCTCTTAGTGAACTCTTTTACAAGTCTTGACTCAAGTCAACCATTAAATCATTGGTTGCCAACTCAACTTCAAGTCTCTTTTCCAATGTTCTAGTTCATCAAGAGGCCACAAAGTAAGCTAATAAAAGCACAGTTTGGAAAAGCTAAACTCATATAGAATTTGAAGTGACAAACTCAAGGAATTTAGAATAAAAAGACAAGCAAGAAAGTAACGAAATGAAATTACCTAAAGAAAAGCACTAGAATAAATTCAAAAATAGAAAATAAAAGTCTAGATCAACAACTGGTAGTGGTGTTTCCCTTATTTATTGTAATTTTTGTAGACCGAATTTCCGTGTGAAATTTTTAACATAGGTACTCAACATCATAAGGTAAATACAGAAAAAGAAATCAGATAAAAAAGTCACTGGAAAATTTTAATAAGTCCAACACAGAGAGCAAACAACAACGTTTCAGTTTTCCATTTCAGTACTGGCATTCTGGATTTTTCTATTTATCATTTTTTTTGTATTTTTAATTTGAATGTGCCTTTTTAGTAGGTTACTTTACACATCTTGAGGTAGTAGTAAAAAAAATCCAGCTCAAAATATACAAAATATTGCTCCCACTAATTTTTCTAAATCTAGTGAAATTTCAACAAATAATTTGTGTTCACTGTAAAGAAACCTATGGAATTTGAAAGGATTTGGAACAAGACTACAAAACAGAATGGATTCAATATATCAAGAGGCTTACCAATGATCTACTAGTAAGCACAAGAACTCAAGTATACTAAAAGAAAAATACACAAAAAGCACACACAATGACTTAGGCAATGTATCAAACACTTACTGGACAATTTTTCTTCACTCAATCTTTTTGACAAACACTTAGTACTCTATGGTAAAACTTTAGAATTGTTAATATATATGGAACTACATGACTTTGACAACATGGGATTGATGTGTAAAATGCAAAATAAACACAAAAGCAACAGTTGTACTAAAATCAAATGAGCATACGGTATTACTCTAGAACACATACGGCACATATTTTTGGATGGTTCAAGCAGATTTAATGTGTTTGAACCACTTAGATTGATTAGAACTCAAAGAAGATGATGAAACTTCAACAAGACATGCAAGAACTTCACTATACAACACATAAATTAGCAAAAATAGTGGACAAAATTTAACACACTTAGCTGGACAGTGTGATGCTCATCATACCACATGATAGAGCTCCTTTTGGTGTCATGCGTCAACCTTGATCCTCAAGCTTGTGGAAGAAGCTTTTGAAGACTTGCACTGAATGATATTTGATGATGAACTCCTTCGAAGGTTGTGGAAGCTTTGTATGGAGAAAATGGACGTGTAAGCGTGTGTGAAGTTGGAAGAGTATGTAGAAGTTTTGTGTGATGGAAGGTGACGAACTAGCTGGAACAAGAAATTGATAGAGATTGGGCCAACTATCAAGATATCTTGGTTTGATTATGCGAGAGCAAACAAAGAAGAGCTCAAAAAATAAAGGTAGAAAATAAATTATGCAGCATTTCATTAAGGATTCAACTTGAATTGTACAATGCCTACACACTTATTTATAGAAGGAGGAGAAGGAGAAGCTCCCAAACCCTAGTGTGTGGAAGGAGCTTCTAACCCTAACCCTAGCTTCTTCCACATGTCTAACCCTAGCTTCTATCCTAAGCTTCCTAGCTAACCAATGGGAAGGCGTCACATGGAGCTCTCTTCTTCATGCCGCACAAAAATGCTTCTCCAATAGGGATGTGCCATGTGGATGAAGGGTCCAGGCATGCTAGCCCTAACCTTAACCCTAGCATGCCTAGGTCACAACTTTGGAATTTTATTCTACTCCCAAATTGAATTTATTTTTATGTTACAAGGCTTTATACAATTTTACAAAATGTCAGGGAATCAAAATTGTCAGCATCTTGGTGTGCATTTGTGGCTCAGACTCCTATAGCTCTTCTATCTGCTTGGTCATGGATCTTGTGGTGGGACCTTGTTTAGGTCTTCTTCCATCAAAATGGGTGATAAGAATAAGTAACATTACTTCCACGGAGGAGGATAACTTGCGGAGATGCCAAAAGGGGAAAGAAAAACCCTTAATAAGTCTAGTATTTGGTTCAACTAAGAACCTAGGAGATTCACTCTCACCAATTTCAAAATGCACAATCTCTCACTTCTGAAATTTTCAGAATAAAAATTGTATTTTAAATCAATGCTAGGAATTGGGAAGAACCTTGTGTCACTCAAATCCAGGAGATAAGCAAGATGGTGAATAGTCACTTGTGACCTGGCTCACAACATAAGAAACCTCAAAGTAAAACTATCCACTTTCCTTTGACGAACCCCAATGCGCTACCAAGAGATTAGTTATAAAATGCCACTCTAGGATAAGTAAAGGAGAAACACCATTTGAGATATAGCACACTCAAGATTTTCAAAAATTTATATTCATCATTCAAAATCTACCAAAATGAGTACAATAAGTGTCCTTATATAGAATTCATAGTGGAAAAGGAATAGACAAACTCATTCCTTCCATAGTTTTATATCCAAACTAAACATAGAACAATAAAAGGAAAATTATTTTTATTTTTATTTTTCATATCACATCAGCAGCCTTATTGGAGTTACTCTTAGTTCACTCTTAGTATACTTCAACTTTTATTACAATATTATTGTCTTCATTTATTTTATAAACATTAAAAATGAATAACTTACAACTTTCTTTTTTCAGGCACCAAATGCTAGAAGTGGTGCTTCATCACCAAATCAAATTATACGATCAAGCAGAGGAAGCAAGACTAATTAATGTAGTTGTTTTTTTTATATAGTCTTGTAGTAGCTCTCTTATAATAGTGTTTGAATAACTTTTAATAGCTTTCTTGTATTAGTTTCTTGAAATTGTAAGTTATCATATAATTTAATATGATTTTGAACAATGTGAACCTTAGTATGGAAATGCAACGATAAGTTTTTGCTATTGTAAGTTTGTACTATTTAATTATCTTATTAGTAATTATGAAAACAGGTTTAATTAAATTATGAGATTATAAAGTGGTGAATATATTCCATTTATTTAATATTAAAATTATGATAGTTTCAACTAAGGTGTTATAATTCATTATTTATTACACTATTTATCACATATTATAATGTCAATAATGATGTACAATTTTTTGTGGTCACCACAATTTGTCAATTAAAACAATTACAATAATTTTAACTAACATTATTTACAGGCTAAAAAAAAGTCATTTTATACAAGTTGTTATATGACAGATGCAACAATGGTTCATGCAAAAATGCCATATTATATTTTGTGGCACCCATATTATAAATGACATTGTATACAAAAATAACTATTGCCACATACACCATTTTTTTTGTAGTGATATTGATATTCCATGTGATAATTATGATTGAAATGATGTATAACATGCTCATGCAAATAATTTGAGATCATGTATCTAATTTGATATGATAATCTAATCATTTATTTGAATTAATAGACACATAATTTATTATTGAAATGAGATATTCCTACTTTAGCGATGTTCTAAATCATATTGATCAACACAATATGATTTGAAGTTGTGGGAGAGTTTTTACTGATGGAGGAGCTCCTAGGTGCCTTAGCTTCTTGCACAAGCTTCAATGGAGGTTGAGCTTGGTGAAACCTTGAAGCATCGAATGGAAGCAATGGATGAACTCCTCATGTTGCGGGAGCCATGGAAATGCAAGGAAGAAAGCATGCAAGAAGGTTGATGGTGAAGTAGATGGTGAAAGTATTGAAGGAGGTTGGGCCAACCTTCAAGAAAGAGAGTTCCTAGCTTCTAAGAGAAGAAACTCAATGTGAAACTTCGGGCAATGTGCTGAAATTTGGGCAGCATATCATTACTCAAAATCAAGTCTACAATAGAGGTTGTTAAACCTCTTATTTATAGAAGAAGAAAAAGGTTAGTAGTTTCTCCCACAAGCTAAGGTAGAGTATACAAGAAGCTAGGGTTAGAAACCCTAGCTTGCAATGCAAGCTACCTAAGTGGCGTATGAAAGAAGCTAGGGTTAGAGTAACCTAGCGTGTGGAGCAAGCTACCCTTTCCTAAACTAGGCGTCATTGGATATGCGCCATATGTTCAAATCCTATACGTCCAAAATCCTAACCTAGGTGTGTTTTATAATTTTCAAGGCACCTAGGGTTATTTACAAAACAACCAAATTTTCCTATTCTACTTTTCACAATTTTTACAAAAATTCTCAAAGCTCAAAATAGTCAGCATTTTAATCTGCACAGGTGCTTCTGACTCTTTGTTTGCTTCAAGGTGTATGAACATTGCTCTGGTGATTGGACCTTGCTGGAGTCCTCCTCCATCATCCCCTCCCTCTTGAAGAGGATCTGTCCTCAGATCTAAATCGTCTACCTCATCATCATCATTGCTACGTACAAAAGGAATGAGATCAATTACATTAAAGGTAGTATGTACTCCATAATCTTCAGGTAGATCCAATTGATAAGCATTATTATTTATTTTCTTTAAAATTTGAAAAGGCCCATCACCACGGGGACTGAGTTTTGACTTTCTCTATTTTGGAAATCTATCTTTTCTTATGTGAAGCCAAACCCAATCTCCCTCTTCAAAACTTACTGCTCTCTTGCCCATATTGTTTTGCTTAGCATACTTATCACTTTGTTGTATTTGAATTCTAACCTTTTCACATAACTTTTTAACAAAATCAGCCCGTGATGCCCCTTCTTTATGAATAAACTCAATAGGATTGGGCAAAGGAATCAAATCTTTGGGTGTAAGAGGGTTAAATCCATATACAACCTCAAAAGGTGAAAGTTGGGTAGTTTTATGAACTACTCTATTGTAAGCAAACTCAATATGAGGAAGATACTCATCCCATGATTTATGATTACCCTTCAAAATTGCCCTCAACATAGTCGAAAGAGACCTATTAACAACTTCAATTTGTCCATCCGTTTGGGGATGACATGAGGTGGAAAAATTGAGTTTAGTTCCTAGCCTTCCCCAAAGTGTTCTCCAGAATTGACTAATGAACTTAGGATCTCTATCGGACACTATAGTTTTAGGTAATCAACGAAGCCTAACCACCTCTCTTAAGAAGATCCTAGAAATGTTACTTGCATCATCTATTTTGTGACATGGAATGAAATGTGCCATTTTACTAAAACGATCCACAACCACAAAAATAGAATCAAACCCCCTTTGAGTTCTAGGTAGTCCAAGGACAAAATCCATACTGATATCCTCCCAAGGTGCACAAGCAACAAGTAATGGGGTATATAATCCATGAGGTATAGTCCTAGATTTGGCTTGTAAACAAGCAATGCACTTATAACAATACCTTTGCACATCTCGCCTCATATGGGGCCAATAGAACTTTTCTCTCAATATGCTCAAAGTCTTTTATATGTGATTCTTTTACAAGAAGTTTTCTATGTGAACCATGAGGTATGCATAACTTTCCTTCTCTAAAAAGATAACCTTGATTGACATAGTATCCTCCTTGCGGTTTATGTTGACTTCTGGTGTAAATGGATGAAAATTCAGGATCTTGTAAGAACAATTCAATAATGTTATCAAATCCAAGAATTTGGGCTCTTAATGTAGAAATCAACAATTGTTTCCGAGATAAAGCATCAGCCACAATATTACTTTTGCCCTTCTTGTATTTGATTACATACTAAAATTGTTCTAGAAATTCCATCCATTTAGCATGCCTTTTGTTCAATTTATGTTGACCCTTCAAATATTTAAGTGACTCATGATCACTATAAATAATAAACTCTTGGGACACAAGATAGTGTTCCAATGTTTGAAGGGCCCTTATCAAAGCATAAAGTTCTTTGTCATAGGTGGGATAATTTAAAGTGGCACCATGTAATTTTTCACTAAAATAAGCAATGGGGTGGCCACCTTGAATTAACACAGCACCTATACCGACTCCTGATGCATCACACTCTAGCTCAAAAGGTTTAGTAAAATCAGGTAAAGCTAGAATAGGTGCATTAGTAAGTAAGAACTTTATCTTTTGAAAGGAATTTTCTTGTTTTTCGCCCTAATAACGTCTTTCGTCACCAACTCGTTGAGAGGTGAAGCTAGACTAGAGAAGTTAGGAACAAATCTTCTATAAAAACTTGCCAATCCATGAAAACTCCTTACTTCTCCTACATTCTTTGGGGTAGGCCACTCTTGTATAGCTTGTATTTTTTAGGGGTCCACATGAACCCCATTTTTATTGACAATGAATCCTAAAAACACAACACTATCTACATAAAAGGTACATTTATCTACATTGGCAAAAAGTTGATTTTTCCTAAGAACTATTAAAACTTCCCTAAGATGGTGAATATGAGAATATACATTAGTGTTATATACAAGGATATCATCAAAATAAACTACTAAAAACTTTCCTATACAATCCCTAAGTACATGATTCATTAGCCTCACAAAAGTGCTAGGTGCATTAGTGAGTCCGAAAGGCATCACTAACCACTCGTATGTTCCAAATTTGGTCTTAAAAGCGGTTTTCCATTCATTACCTTCTTTGATTCTAATTTGGTGGTATCCGCTTTTTAGATCAATTTGAAAATACAATGGACCCATGCAATTCATCAAGCATATCATCAAGCCTAGGAATTGGGTGCCTATATTTCACTATGATATTGTTAACTGCACGGCAATCATAACACATTCTCCATTTTCCATCTTTTATTGGCACCAACAAAACTGGCACGGTGCACGAGCTAAGACTTCTTTGTACCCAACCTTTATCTAATAACTCTTGAACCTAAGATTCTATCTCCTTAGTTTCTTCAGGATTTGTTCTATATGTCGGTCTGTTTGGCAGACTAGCACCCGGAACAAAATCAATTTGATGTTCTATTCCCTGAAAAGGTGGCAATCCCGTAGGACCATCATAAGGAAATACATCATCAAATTCCTTCAAAAGTTTTTCAATAGAAGGAGGTAGAACCTTAGATCCAGTTTTATCAGAATGTGCACACATGAGTGTTCCTTTGCATAACAAGAGATAGGGTGGTTGCTCATTAAGGAGGCATGTTTTAAAAGAATTTTTAATTAATAAAGACTCCTTTTGAGTAACCCCGTGTGAAGGAACACCAAGCTCCCACTCCCCATGTGCATCTTTAATACTAAGATTATGATTTCTTGGAGTTTTGCTTTTCCTTTCATTGTATAATTTATTTTTCATTTGTACTTGATCTTCCAACACTTGAGTAGGTGTCAAAGGATAAAGTACAAACTTCTTGTTGTTATGAGTAAAGGTGATTTCGTTGGTGAGACCATCATGAATAGTTTGTTTATCAAATTGCCATGGTCTTCCCAATAAAACATGACAAGCTTCCATGGGTACTACATCACATAAAACATTATCAACATAATTCCCCACGGAAAACTTGACCTTTACTTGATTTTTAACATTAATGTCCCCCCATCATTAATCCAATGTAATTTATAAGGTTTACGGTGGGGCAATAATTCAAGTTTTAATTAATCAACCATCCTAGCACTACAACAATTACAACACGACCCGCCGTCAATGATGAGAGAGCATAGATTTTTAGAAATTTTGCATCTTGTGTGGAAGATGTTCTCTCATTGTGACTCAGGTTGTGGGCTAGGTTGGTTGTTAAGGGAGCGTCTCATCATCAATACTTCTCCCTCATGAGCATAAGCATCCTCCCCTATTTCATTATCCGACCCCTCACTAGTGTTTTCATCATTCTTTTCCTCCTCACTACTATATAGGTCTTGGCCTCTCATCAAAATGGTTCTCACAGAAGGACATTGAGATTGTATATGACCCCGACCCAAGCATTTAAAATACTTAATATCACTAGTTCGGCCAGAGGGTCTGAATTCTTCTTTCCTTTTGGTATTTTCTTGAACTATGACTTTAAGAGGATTCTCTCTTGGTTTTTCTTTCAAAAACTTTCCCTCCCTCTTATGTTCGGTCTTGGAGTAAGAGTTAGAATAAGAACTTCGATTTGTGCTTTTCCTCAAAACTTGTTGTTCCACTTTAATACAAATTTGCACTAAATCATGGAAATACCTACAAGGGAGAAGTTCTACTCTATCTCTTATCTCTAAACTTAATCACTCAAGAATCTAGCCACAATTACATTATCTTCTTCCCTAATTCCCATCCTCATCATGTACAACTCCATTTTCTGCCTATATTCTTCAATACTCATGTTCTTTTGATTAAGTCTATGGAGCTTATCCATGAGTTCTCTATGATAGTATGAGGGAATATGTCTTCTTCTAAGTGCACTTTTAAGATCATTCCAATACACTATGGTTGGTTCATGGTGAAGACGTTTATCCCTTACTAAGGCAGTCCAACATGCAATGCATGTCCTTGAAAACTAAGAGTAGCTAGTGGAACTTTCTTTTCTTCACTCACTTCATAACACTCAAACAATTGTTCCACCTTTATTTCCCAATCTAAAAATGTATCTATGTCATTCATTCCATGAAAATGGAGAAGATCTACTCTAATCTCCTTGGATTTTCTATCTCTTTTATGGTGGTGATAAGGGACAGGTTGGTAGTGTTCAGTTGCTCTTAAACTATCCCTCTCTGGTCTTTCATCCTCACTACTAGAATATTTTTTTGATGAACTAGCTTTGGATTTATACTTGTGATCCTTCTTCTTTAAGGTCTTAATTTCTTCTGCCATAATAGCAAATTGTATATCAGTGTTGATTTTCACAACCCGAAGTTCTTCCAATATTTTCTGAAAATCTGATGTATTGTCTTGTGACTCATTGCTACTAGGGTGGAAAGAATGTTTAGACATCTTACATTTTGTGAAGAAGTGTTCTCAAGATAAGACAAACTAGTCTAGCACACTAGGGGGTCTCCCAGGAAAGTGAGGTGCGACACTTGGACAACTTAAGTACCAAGACTTTCCTTAGCCAGAGCCTTGCCCAATGTACCTTTCCAATTGTTCTTACAAACGAAGTTGACTCAATGAAAACAAAACTAGTCGGTTTGCAAGATTAAAAGAAATTAAAGGAATAAAACCAATGCTGGGAAAACTTAAACTAGCCGAGTCCTATGGTGAAGTTCTTGGGCACCAAGGACCTTAGAAACACTCCACCGTCTACACGTAATACTTACACTAGCCGAATCCTAAGGTGAAGTTCTTTGGCACCAAGGACCTTAGAAACACTTCACCGTCTACACGTTTGAATTATTCCACTAATGATAAGGAGTTTTGCAATTACAACTCAAATGAATACAATGAAAGATTGTTGCTGAAAATTTTAAAATTTCCTATACTATGCACTCCTTGTGTTGTTTCTTTGTCTCACTAGTGCATCACTTTTTGCTTTTGGTTTATTTGTTCAAGAAACTTTTCTGCACATGACCTTCATTCCTCGTTGTGTATCATTCTCCAATAGTGCTTGGGGGCTTCACTTGATGTATTGGCCAATTCAACTCAAGTGCTTCACCAAAGTACTATTTCACCATGAGGTCACAAATATAAAGCAAGAAAAACTAATTTGAATAGCACACTCAAAAGGATTATAACAATTGACAAACTTAAAGAATGCAAATAAAATTGACAAGCAAGAAACTAAAGCTTTAGAAAGACGTTTAGCACTCAAAGAGATGATCTAAGAATGGCTCTAGAGTAGATAAACAAAACAGCAAACAAAAACTAGAATTTCCAATTCTGACAGCAGCTCTTGTGTGAGTTATAATTTTGTCTAAAGTTCTCCTTTCGTCTTAAAATTTTGACCACAATTCCACAACAGCACAAGGATCATCCACACAAAATTTCAAAAATTTAGGACCAGTACTGCCTTCACAACAAATCTAGAACAAAGACTTATTTTCAATTACAGTTTCAGTAATCTTCTGGCATCAGTATGTGTAAAATTTATCACGATCCGAATTCTTGGAATTAGGTCACAAAAGTTTTATCATGCACTCACAACTCAATAATGAACGTCCACACAAAATTTCAGCTCAATCTGAACACTGAATCATTCCAGATAAATCGAAAATAGAGTGCATTTCTTTAAGTCCAGTGCAACAGTTCTACTGTCATACGTTGAGTTTCTGGCAACACCGATTCAAAAGTTTATTGCATCTAAACCACAACGAATTAAGTCTCCAAATTTTAACCACATACTAATAAGATCTCAAGCTATGGTCACTCCAAATTTGAGCAATTAAAAATCACTAGATCGGTTGCAATAATTCAAACACAGAGGCATTTTTACACTATCATCACTTGTTAACCAGCAGTGAACATTCGGCTTTTACAATTTATCATTTTTTTTACAGAATGAATTAAAATGCGCCTTTTTCATAGTATCTTTGACACATTCCAAAGTAGCCTCACACAAAATTTCAATTACAAATACACAATACTCTGTTCTCAATAATTTCACAAAGTCTAGTGACCTCAATCAACAAATATCAGTGTAGGAAAAATGAAACATATGGATTCCAACGAAATTCATAACAAACTACAAGACATATAGGAATGATATGATTCAAGGAAACTCACTAATGATCTAATAGTGAATTAAAGGAACTCAAGATTGAAAAATTAAAAGGCACACAAAGCACATTATGAGACAAAACAGTAAACACATTTTGTTTACAATTTCAGCAAATGCAAACTGCTCAAACCTATTCTACAAGCATAAACCTAAGGATTTGATGACAATATGAAATCATACATGACTTGACATATACTATGGATCATAAAAACAAAAGTTAGGACACAATTGAACACTTTGAACCGATTAAAATCAACAAAGACTCAAGAAAACAAAAGATAGCTTGCAGCACACATAAGAACACCTAGAACAATGTATTTTTTGGAAGGTTCAAGAAGATTGATGCTATTTGAACCGTTTAAACTCAAGAACACAACAATTAATCGGTACAAAACAATCAAGACATGTAAAAATAGTGGTATACAACACGGAAAAGCCAAAACAAAGTGAAAAGGATCAAGAACTTAGCTCTTGAAGACCAAAGCTCATGATACCAAATGATGGAGGAGCTCCTAGGTGCCTTAGCTTCTTATGCAAGCTTCAATGGAGGTTGAGCATGGTGAAACCTTGAAGCACCGAATGGAAGCAATGGATGAACTCCTCATGTTGCGGAAGCCATGGAAATGCAAGAAAGAAAGCATGCAAGAAGGTTGATGGTGAAGTAGATGGTGAAAACATAAAAGGATGTTGGGCCAACCATCAAGAGAGAGAGTTCCTAGCTTCTAAGAGAAGAAACTCAATGTGAAACTTGGGGCAATGTGCTAAAATTTGGAGGTTGCTAAACCTCTTATTTATAGAAGAAGAAAAAGCTAGTAGCTTCTCCCACAAGCTAAGGTAGAGTATACAAGAAGCTAGGGTTAGAAACCCTAGCTTGCAATGCAAGCTACCTAAGTGGCGTATAAAAGAAGCTAGGGTTGGGAACCCTAACTTGTGCCACACATTAGGGTTAGAGTAACCTAGCATGTGGAGCAAGCTACCCTTTCCTAAACTAGGCGCCATTGGATATGCGCCATATGTTCAAATCCTATGCATCCAAAATCCTAACCCTAGGTATCTTTTATAATTTTCAAGGCACCTAGGGTTATTTACAAAACAACCAAATTTTCCTATTCTACTTTTCACAATTTTTACAAAAATCCTCAAAGCTCAAAATAGTCAGCATTTTAATCTGCACAGGTGCTTCTGACTCTTTGTTTGCTTCAAGGTGTCTAAACATTGCTCTGGTGATTTACACTACTAGAATACCATATTGATATACAATTTGTGCAATGAATTCACTTTGACCTAGGGAGTTGAGGTTTGTAGACCGAATGAGTGTCAATCTCTAGTAGGTCATGCTTAATATGACTCTTCCATAAGACTTTTGTTCAATGATCTTCATTTAATTTTATTTATTCTTAACCCAAATAATGTTGTTCCATTTGAGATGAATATGATTACATTGTTCATCTTCCATCCAAGTTCTAGTATTAAATAACTCACCCTTTGATAAGTGTGATAATAACTTGTTTTATGATATGAATTAAACCTCTTATATTTATTTTTATACCATAACTTTGTTCCTTGAATGCTGAAAATTATGGTTAAACAAATTTTATGGAGATAAAAGTGATTAGCTTTTTTCTCATTTTTTTTTTGTAGGGACATGTAAGCTTGAAGACAAAAAGAGAAAGTCATTTCACGATTTTCTCGCCCAAAAGCCTCATCCAACAAGAAAAATGTTGAATTTATTGGACAAAATAGTACATTCAACAAATGCAAAACGTTCACACTATTTATAAAGTTATCTCTCGTCAAATAGGTATTTATCATTGTCCAACGAGAGTTAACCTTTTGGAAATAGTTTAAAAGATAAAATTTGAAGTTCTTGAAGTAGCTTTTTGGAGGGAGAACGAAGTAGGTATGCTTGGAATAGGTGTCATGAGAGAAAAAAAATCCAGAAGGAATTCTTATTTCAAGCTTTTCATTCTCTTGGTCACTTTTTATATTCTAACTAGAAGTAACTAACTCTCATTTTCATGAGTAATGTTACTTTGACACCTACACGTGGTATACTCCCAGTTGACACTGCTGATGTGGCGAAAAATAATAATTTTTTATGACAACGTGTAAAGGTCTAAATTCAAAAACTCAAAAGTCATTCCCGCCTTCTCCACTCTCAGTCTCTCACTCTCTGCCTCTTCACTTTCTCACTCTCTCACTCTTCACTCTCGCTCTTTGTCTTCACTCTCGCTCTCTCGTTCACTGGAGGTATCTCTCGCTCTCTCTTTGTCCACTGTCTGGCTCTCTTGCTCTATCTACGTCTCTTCATTTCTGCGCTCTCAAGGTCTTTCTTCGTCTTTGCGCTCTTCGTTTCAACAAAAGGTTGGTTTTTTATTTCGTTTATGTTGGAAAAACGTGTAAAGGTTGCTCTTTTAAGTGATTTTCATGCAAAAGGATATTTCTTTTTGTGTTTGTGGAATGATTTGCGTGTAAAGCTTGGGCTTTTATGCAATTTTTGATAGAAAAGCATGTAAAGGTTGCTCTTTTAAGTGATTTTTCATGCAAAATGATTTTTTTTTTGTTTGTGGTTTGATTTTCGTGTAAAGTTTGAGTTTTTATGCGATTTTTGATGGAAAAACATGTAAAAGTTGCTCTTTTAAGTGATTTTTCATGCAAAATGATGTTTTTTTTTTGTTTATGGTTTGATTCCGTGTAAAGTTTGGGTTTTTATGCGATTTTTGATGGAAAAGGAAGTCTTTTAGTCATTTAACCGTTCTGTTATTGGTCGATGCTGGACCTGAAAGGTTTATGCATTTGTAGTTTGATTTCCGTTGGTTGTTGAAGTAAAGTTTGTTCTTTTATGTCATTTACATGTTCCTTCTTGATTCTTGGTGGAGAAATGAATGTTTTTTGTAAGTGTTTTAGGTTTGTAAGGGTTGAATCTGTTTGTTTTGGCAACTGATGAACACGTTTGTGTTGAGTCGCCATAACATGAACTAAGGTGTCCCCTCGTTAACGAAGGGATAACCACAGGTGTCTTGTAAATCAATAAATAGTTCTGAGTTTACAGAACATCAGTGGTTGCCCATGTTTTAACGAGGAGACACCTCGGTACAAGTTTTGGTGACTGAGGAACAAATGTGTATTATTTTACAAAACATCACTGGTTACCCCTTCATTAATGAGGGGACACCTTAGTTATAGTTTTGGCGACACACGTCAGTTATGTAACAGTTGTGAAATGATTATGGTATGATGGTGATTAAATACATGGAGTTGTGAAATGGTTCACAAAGGTTTAATGGAAAAAATATTCCTGGATATTCCACGGTTTGTAACAGTTTAGTTATACTTTTATGGTTATGTGTATTTTTGATTGAGTTGGTTACATTTTAATTTGGTTTATCATAATTTATTTGCAGTCTGATCTTCACAGTTTTCAGCAGCAGCTAGTGTATCAATGGGTTCTCCATAAGGATAACTGCAGACACCAAACTGTGTTATCTGCCATCAATTTGATCAGTTTAAGTTCAGAACGTGTTATTATTCCTTACCACAGTAATACATGATTGTTGTAATTGCTTGTACAAAACTGTATTATTTTAGTATTTGTTGTTAATATGAAGTACTGTAAATATTCTTACAATTATTGAGTTATAGATAAGGAACTTTTTATAACGGTATTGGTGTGACTATGTTTGTATTATGATTATTTTAAGTCCAGTCGCCAACACTAGAATTGAGGTGTCCCCTCGTTAAGCCATGGGTAACCACTAGGGCAATGTAATGTGAAAAACCAGTATTAAGGCAGAGAGGTCATTAAATCGAACATGATGTAGTAAATGAAAGTGTGATTAATCCTCATGACAACTTCATTTGAAAGAAACAGTCCTTATGAAGAAGTTTGGGTTCAGTCGCCAAAACTAAAACTAAGGTGTCCCCTCGTTAAGCCATGGGTAACCACTGAGTTAATGGAAGCTAAAAAACTAGTATTAAGGCACAAATGAACTTCATGTGGTGAATGAAAAGGTGATAAATCATCAATATTGGTGTAATTGAATAAGTGAACAACTTATTTAAAAGAATAGTTCCTTATGAAGAGGTTTGACTTCAGTTGCCAAAACTAGAACTAAGGTATCCCCTCATTATGCCATGGGTAACCACTGGGTTGATGGAAGCCAAAACACCAATATTAAGGCACAAAGTTTATTAAAATGAACTTCATGTGGTGAATGAAAACGTGATCAATCATCAATATTGATGTAATTAAATAAGTGAACAACTTTATTTAGAAAAAAAGTTCCTTATGAAGAAATTTGAGTTCAGTCGCCAAAACTAGAACTAAAAAACCAGTATTAAGGCACATAGTTTAGTAAATTAAGAACGTTTGTAAAATTAAACATATAGGTGATAACCAATGTTGTAATTACATCAGAACATAATTCATCAACATTACATCAAAACACAACTTAATTACATTACATGTATTTACATAATTCACCAAAATGATTATCCGCGACACTATACAACCCACTATGCACAGTATCCTTTATGTTGGGCAAAAAAAATTCAGACAAACCTAACAATTTATACAACTTACAAAAAACAACAACTATAGAATCAGTTACACGTTTAAGTAATTCCTCATAAATCATTGTAATAATAACGATTAGAACCAGATAAACTCCTCAGTTAGGAGTCACTTGATTCCTTTTCTAGATCAACCTTCTCTCCCGCAATTCCCAACCCTATACTTATACAAACATCAATTAATGTAAAGAAAAATACTTGGGACCTAATTTTAAAACCATAATTCTTCTCAACAAATCTACAACACAGCTCCCTAACAAACATCCTCCCTATTTGCAGATCTTTATCAACCATAAGGAGCCAACCAAAAGGGGTGCCTTTTATGAACGCCTTCTAGTCATCAGATAACATGTTATTGACCATCACGAGATATTTAGTCCTGCAATAATGGAAAACTCACAAACAGTCCTACATATAATTAAACCAGTCAATATAGACATTACATGACAAAATATTTCATGATAAAAACAATTATGCACACTACAAATCAAACCTTATTCTCTAATTTAGATCATTTATGAATAACAACATCAGATGACGCCATTTGTAATCCTGCAATAACCAAACATCAGATGTGTTCATGTGTTCATGGGTTCGTCGCCAAAACTTGAACGAAGGTGTCCTCTCGTTAATGAAGGGGTAACCAGTGGTGTTTTGTAAAATAATTAAGTCATTGTCACCTTACAAAACAACATTGGATACCCCTTCTGTAATGATGGGACACCTTCGTTCAAGTTTTGGCATTAAACACATGAACACATGAACAAATTAACATAACTGACGTGTGTCGCCAAAACTATAACTAAGGTGTCCCCTCATTAATGAAGGGGTAACCAGTGATGTTTTGTAAAATAATACACATTTGTTCCTCAGTCACCAAAACTTGTACTGAGGTGTCTCCTCGTTAAGACATGGGTAACCACTGATGTTCTGTAAACTCAGAACTATTTATTGATTTATAAGACACCTGTGGTTATCCCTTCGTTAACGGGGGACACCTTAGTTCATGTTATGGCGACTCAACACAAACGTGTTCATCAGTTGCCAAAACAAATAGATTCAACCCTTACAAACCTAAAACACTTACAAAAAACATTCTTTTCTCCACCAAGAATCAAGAAGGAACATGTAAATGATATAAAAGAACAACTTTACTTCAACAACCAACGGAAATCAAACTACAAATTCATAAACCTTTCAGGTCCAACATCGACCAATAAGAGAACAGTTAAATGACTAAAATGACTTCCTTTTCCATCAAAAATCGCATAAAAACCCAAACTTTACACGGAATCAAACCACAAACAAAAAAAACATCATTTTGCATGAAAAATCACTTAAAAGAGCAACCTTTACACGCTTTTCCATCAAAAATCGTATAAAAACTCAAACTTTACACGGAAATCAAACCACAAACAAAAAAAAAATCATTTTGCATGAAAAATCACTTAAAAGAGCAACCTTTACATGTTTTTCTATCAAAAATTGCATAAAAGTCCAAGCTTTACATGCAAATCATTCCACAAACACAGAAAGAAATATCCTTTTGCATGAAAATCACTTAAAAGAGCAACCTTTACATGTTTTTCCAACATAAACGAAATAAAAAAACCAACCTTTTCTTGAAACGAAAAGCGCAAAGACGAAGAAAGACCTTGAGAGCGCAGAAACGAAGAGACGTAGATAGATCAAGAGAGCTAGACAGTGGACGAAGAGAGAGTGAGAGTGCAGACAAAGAGCGAGAGTGAAGAGTGAGAGAGTGAGAAAGTGAAGAGGCAGAGGGTGAGAAAGTGAAGAGGCAGAGAGTGAGAGAGTGAGAGACTGAGAGTGGAGAAGGCAAGAATGACTTTTGGGTTTCTGAATTTAGACCTTTACATGTTGTCATTAAAAAATTATTATTTTTCGCCACATCTACAGTGTCAACTGGGAGTATACCACGTGTAGGTGTCAAAGTAACATTACTCCATTTTCATCATGGTTAAATAGATATAACGAATCTCTACTAAGTGTTTGTTACATCATTCTTATATTATTTCTTAGTATTTTATAATATAGGATTACATTATTTATGCCTTGAATTTTCTTTTGAAAAATGATTTTAAAATTTATTCTTAAGATGGAATAATTTATAAATATGAATCTAAACATAATTTAATATCTTTATTTCATATAAATTTGTTTAAAAGAACTAAAAAAATTAATATTTTCGGCATAAGATTTATATATCCTCTCTAAAAAATTATGACATTCATAAAATCCAATTTTTACAAATCTTTATGCGGAAGAAGTAATATAATTTAAAATTTGATATGGGCGGTTTTAAATTTGTATTTTGTACGAATCTATGCCATGGAATCCAATCCCGGTGTCCAAATTCAATGGCATTAATGTTGTAAAGAGGTGAGGGAGAAGAGTCATCCTCACGATAGCTGTGTCTCTCCATGCCCTCTTCCAAACAAGTATGCCTCCCCAACATCAACCCATCAAATACATCAAACAAAACCCCTCCATTGTCATTCCCCCCAAAACAACACCTTCTTCAACCCCCATACAACATCCTTACATTTCACAACTCCTCTCCACACCCAACTGGGCCCTGTTACTAAACCACCACCTCTTCTCAAACACTCTCCTCCTCAACCCTCGCTCCGCCGTAACCGTTTTCAACAACCAACGCAACCCCTCCCACGCCGTCAAGTTTCACGCCTGGCTTTCGCATGTCAACCCCGCACTCGCCACGCACCCGTCAGTGCAACGTGCTCTTCGGAACACTCTGCATCGTAACGGCCCCGCGCTGCTGTCGCTCGAGCTGCTCCGTGACGTTCACAATTCCGGGTTTCGGCTCACTGAGGATCTGCTCTGCGCGTTGATCGGAAGTTGGGGAAGGCTCGGTTTGGCAAATTACTGTGCTCACGTTTTCTGTCAAATCTCATTCTTGAGTCTTACCCCCTCCACTAGGTTGTACAACGCTCTTATTGACGCTTTGGTGAAATCCAATTCAATTGACCTTGCTTATCTCAAATTCCAACAAATGCCCGCGGATAATTGCCGCCCCGATAGAATTACCTATAACACCCTCGTTCTCGGGGTTTGCAAGATTAGCGTGGTGGATGAGGCGCTTCGATTAATCAGACAGATGAAAGATAAGGGACATTTTCCTAATGTGTTCACTTATACAATGCTTATTGATGGGTTTTGTAACGCGAACAGGGTTGGTGAAGCATTTGGGGTTTTTGAGACGATGAAGGAGAGTGGAGTTCGTCCGAATGAAGCCACTGTGAGAGCGTTAGTCCACGGGGTTTTTCGCTGCGTGGATCCAGGTAAGGCACTTGAGATGTTGTTATCTAAGTTTTTAGAAAGGGAGGTGAAGCAGGACTGTGTTTATTTTAAGTTAGCTTGTGATACTGCTCTGTATTGCCTTGCGAATAATTCTATGGCGAAAGAGATGGTTGTGTTTCTGAGGGAGGTTCTGGGAAGAGGTTATGTCCCTGATAGCTCTGTTTTCAATGTCATCATTGCTTGTTTGGTTAAGGGAGCTGAGGTTAGAGAGTCATGTGACATATTTGAAATTTTAAGAAAACAAGGTGTGAAGGCAAGCATTGGTACTTACCTTGTACTTGTGGAGGCGTCGTACAAAAGAGGATGGAGAGAGGATGGGGACCGAGTTTCTAGACAAATGATTAGTGATGGGCTAATTTCTAATGTTTTCTCATATAACATGATAATTAATTGCTTTTGCAGAGCCAAATTGATGGATAATGCGTCTGAGGCTTTCAGAGACATGCTGACCAGAGGTTTTGTTCCCAACCTTGTTACTTTCAATACCCTTATTAATGGGCATTGCAAGGAAGGAGCAATAGTTAAGGCACGGGAGCTTTTGGAAATGCTTTTAGAAACTGGGCTTAAACCTGATATCTTCACTTTTGGCTCTATAATTGATGGACTCTGTCGAGTAAAGAAGACTGAGGAAGCTTTTGAATGCTTTACAGAAATGATTGAGTGGGGCATAACTCCAAATGCCGTCATTTACAATATCTTAATTCGGTCTTTTTGTGCCATTGGGGATGTTGCAAGGTCAGTGAAACTTTTAAGAAGAATGCAAAAGGAAGGAGTAAGCCCTGACACCTACTCCTATAATGCTTTGATCCAAATCTTCTGTAGGATGAATAAAGTTGATAAAGCTAAAAAGCTTTTAGATTTAATGTCAAGATCTGGCTTGAATCCGGACAACTACACTTATGGTTCTTTTATAGAGGCACTCTCTGAATCTGGGAGATTAGAGGAAGCCAAGAAGATATTTTACTCAATGGAGGCAAACGGTTGCTCTCCTGATTTGTATATATGTAACTGGATTATTAAAATATTGGTTCAGCAAAACTGTATGGAAGAGGCACGGAACATCATGGAAAGATGCAGACTTAAGGGAATATCTTTAAATTCTATTCCTAATTAGTGAGACTAATATCCTTCTAGTTTCTTGGATGGTACTACATTTTTTAGCTTTTCAAAGTGAAGACATCGATTCTGGGTATAGGTACCTCAGAGATTATAAAGACCTGTTCATATGGAGATCTTGCTATATAGTGGGACACAAGAATTATTTACCATATCTATGGATGTACCTTTTGGCCATTTCAACACCAACAAAACAGAGTACAATAAGGAATTTATTTTTTCCTCTTTCGTTGGTGACTCTCCGTCATCCTTCTTACAAAGAGCTTGGTCTAGAGGCTTTGATGGACGTAGCTTGGTTATCATGTTATACCATGCCTCTAGTCTTGCTATGCTTATCTTACTAATAATGCTGTTGTTCTGAAGTCAACAAACAACACCGTTTTCCACTGTTTTCTCCATTAATGGAGTAACATTGATCGCCTTACAAACAACAAGATCAAATAGTGGAGGCTGTGTCAACCCACGACAGCCAGAGCTCCATCTGTCATCTGTGACCCATCCTGCACATGGAAGAGCATGAATTTGATGGCACTCTTGACTGGAAAAACCTAGTATACTAAATTTTGTGGTTATGGCAGTCGGTTATGATGTTAGTTTTATTGGACTGGGTTTATATTAGTTCTGAACTAATATTTGTTCTAGACTATCATGAGGGGCGTGTATCATACAGGTATCCCTTTATCAATGAAATATACCATCTCTCTTGTCCTCCTTTTTCACTTCCCCGACGTAGCAGCGGCCCCCACCCTATAATTTAAACTGGCTCCGTACTGGTTTCCTCATAATAGCACCGGTCACTGGGTCTGTATGCAGCTTGTTGCATTTTACTATCAATTTTACATGGTAACAAATGAATTACATTTGTAGCATATTCATGTAATGAATCTTCATCTTCAAATATCATATCTACAAAACTAGTATTAATTTTATTCCTTGACGAAGGCACTCTTATTATTAGAAGTTATAACCTTATTTGTTGTGAGGGAAGGATGGGGTGGTAGCTATGTGAAATTGCATTTATTATTTTTTGCAACTTGTTGACATATATACTTTTACTGTTAAAATTAGTTTGAACATGAAATTCACTGAACTATGTGACACTGATGTTATCATATTACTAAAATTTTCAGAGCGAGGGTTATCAATGTAACTTTTCTTTTATTCATTGCAGATTGAGTATCGCCAGTTTCTGAATTGCCTGAATAATTCATCTCCTTTCTCAATTTTGTGAGTCACAAATAATGGCAGATAGACCATAAAGTCTTAATGATCAATATTTGAGTTGAAGGTGGTCGTAACGTGACTGACCGTCCTGGTGCAATATACAATATAAGAAGAGATTGGTAAACATTTTGGATTGCAGTCATAATGCAATTCAATTATATTCTTCCATTCAGGTAATTTTATGTCTAACAAACAGCAATGGACATGTTTGTTTGATATATCTTTTTACCATCTACTAATGGTCTCATCATTCATCTTTTATGATGTTCGAGCATAAATGTTATGTTTGTACTGGCCTAGCGGCTATTACTTGACCAATAACTAGGTTTTATTTTGTACTTTCTTTTTTATGTTTCACAATGTAATGCTATTTGTTGCAATATAGTAAAACATAGTGGGTAGAACATCTATCTTAAGTGAAAAGCAAACTCTTTGTACAATATTTTTTGTTTGAATCTTAATGAAATTTAATCAATTAATGATATACTGAAAAATGATAGCTGATTATAGTCTCAACTCTCAAATTTTGATTGCTTACTTGCACTGCTTGACAGAACTGTCTCAAGATGTTAGCGGCCATCAAACTTGTTCCTATTAAGTATGATAAAAGACATAAGCAAGACCATTCCAGCATAAAGGGTGTATAGGGCTGCCCTAGAGAAGCAACCCGGCCTTTTAAAGATAGTTCTCTTCTATGATTATGACTGATAATGGCGTGTTTTGCTATGGCTGCTTTATTTCGTTTAGAGTTGGTGACGTTTTTGAGGTTGAATAATTTGTCTCAGTAATGGTCTCTCGCACAGGGTGAAAAAGAGAAGTGTACTGGTAGCACCTACTTGGTATTAAGTAATTTTTCAATCTGTAGTGCAAGACTACTAGGCATAAATGCCAGAGCAGATGGTAGTGTGGTTATTTGCATGCTTCTATCCATCGAATTTATTTATCAGGAATTTTTGTTCCATTCTAACTAACCATTATATGGAAAATCCCAATGTACAAAATTAGAGTTACAGTAAGAATAGGGACAATCCTTAGAGGTTAGATTGATCTAATTTTCTTGTAATTGGAAGCAACCTTGTTACTAATTATTGGTAATATAAATATGTTGATGGCATGAAATTTTATCGGTTTCACCCTTTGTTGTTCTATCTGTCAGGAGCAAATATTTCTTCCCAATTTTCTACCACATGCAACTAATAAATTCTGAAGGCCAATGAATTATTTTATGTATACAATGAAACTTGCGTATATTTGCGAAACTGCTGATTACATTAAGTGTCATGTTATATACGACTCCAATAACTAGTTGCGTAATTTGTTTGCAACTGTATCAAACACATGAATGACAGGATAATGTCATAAAAATTGAACTGGTCATAAGTTCTGATCGAACCACATAAACAATATAAACTAATACTATTGCGGATAGCATATACAGATAGTATTTACTGGTGTTACGAGTAGTTAAAAAAAATTGTTTCAAGTTCGAACATCACCATTGTAGTGCATGTGTGTTTTAGTTACACCGACTAGTGTCACTTGAGTGCATTTTTTAAAAAAGTTTCATTGTGTGAAAACACTCGCTATTGTTAGTGGTGAGTTTTTGCTGAATTAGTTGATGTCACGTGAAACGTGATTGTTGAAACTTTCACGAGTTTTTGTTGCACTTGTTAAGTGGGCATGAATTATTTTATATCTATCACTTTTCCCCAATATGTGAATTAGCTTGATTGGTTAAAATCATCAAACAAAACCTAGAATTATGTATATGTATAAATATAATTATTTAAATAAAAGTGTTTATCTATAAAAGTGAGTGATAAATTCAATTGCAACTTAGATTGCATTGTGAACCAACAATATAGAATTACATTGTAAGTGATCAGATAGTCCAATAATCCATGGAATTACAGATAACTTTTTTTTCAATATAATACATATTTTAAAGTGGAGGTTTAAAAGATAAACAGTGGAAATACGACCATTGACCATGTCAAGTCTTTTTTTTTTTTTTTTTTTTTATAAAAAGGGAAAAACATTGGTTAGAAATTTAAGAGCTTGGGACATGTTTTTGCTTCCCGCACCCTTAATTTTTCTATATATCACTTTTCACTTTTATCTTTTGTATGGCAATGACTCAATTGGTTGCCTTTGGTGGTGGGTGAAGATCTTTGCTTCCTGTAGCAGTCTAAAGGTGTTGGAAGATATCAAAGTGTTAAAGGACTTGAATTTAGGGGTGGTAAATGTTAAATGTAAATTGGAAAGTATTTTGAGACAAAAATTAAGTTTTTCAATATTGATTCTGTAATATCTTTTTCTTGAATTATGAGAGTTGGGATTCGATATTATAGATAATGTACTCCAAAATACAAATTTTGGATTTTGTATTATTATAGATTGCACTTTTCAAAAATAACTTAACAATTTTAAATTGGTTGATTCGTAAGGTATTTTTAGATTAGTTTTGATTTTTAAAATAATTCATCTAGAATATATTTGGACAAGGCATCTAATATGAGTTACAAATTACGTAATCAAAAAGTTGTTTTTCCTACTTTCACATGAAATGGTTTAGACTTTTAATATTATTATTTTTTTAAATTTAATGAATTTGATTGATAGAACTACAGTGAATAATTGATTTTGGAGTCAAATATGAGACAAAGTCAATATATTGACTTATAAAGATAATAATGATGTTATGAAATTTGGTTCCAACTATTAATGAATTAGTTGAAAATGATTATAGTGATGTTTTTGAAATGAATGTGATATATAATATATTCCTTTACTGTTACTAAAATATGTGAGCAAGTCACATATACTTTACATTGATGAATTAGTGTAAGTGTTTGGTATGTAAAGAAAACTTACTTGATGTGAAATAGTCTTTATACTTAAATTTGTCATTGTCATATTAAGGTTAATTGCAACAAATGACTAATTAGGATGGAAGATGTACGTGTTGTTTAGTTGTGAAAGAGGTGACATATACGAGTGTTATACAAAAGGATTTAAAACTCAATGTAAATTGAATGAGAAAATGTGGTTATGCATGAAAAACTAGCATTGGAAGATAAATTGTCAAGTTACTTTGTGAATATCATAATCATGAGTTGACAAATACATTGGTAGATTATTATGTGCTAGAAGATTAAGAACTAATGATAAATTCATCTTGTTGACAGAATCATTCTATTGACTTTGAAAGCACAACAAAGATAATGTCACAACTATAAAACAAATGTACAATGCAAGGTATGCATACCGAAGGCCGAATAGAGAATCAACAACTGAAATGCAACATTTAATCAAGTTTTTTAAACATGATATGTATATTCACTAGAATATTTTCGATGAAAATTTTAGAGTTATGACTCATTTTTTAGAAATACCCGAATTTAGTAAAATTACTGAATTAATTTTGTTCTTGATAATGGACATTACATACAAAAATAACATTATCAACTGCTTTCCCTTGAGATTATTGGTATGATATCCACATGGTTTACTTTCTTTGTGCCATTTGCATTGTTGAGATGTGATGAGAAAATAACTTTGTTTGAGTCATTGAAAGACTTATAGGGTTATTTCTAAGAGTGGATGTCCTCCACCAAGTTTTGGTCACCAATAAGGATCTTGCTAATAAATGCAATTATAACGATCTTCTCCAAAGCTCGTGACCTTTGATATCGATTTCACATATAAAAATGTTGAAGTAAATTGTTAATGAAATTGTAGAGGTTTGGAAACAGGTGATGGATGTTTAGCGAGGTGTCATAAATGTTTCTAGTTGTAATGCACTGGAAGATCGTGTTCAACATTTGAAGTTGTTTGTTTACTGTCGCAACCGGGGTCACGACAGGGACGGCGAACAAAAATATAATTTTAATTTTCAAAATAGTGAAGTCGCCACAATAATTTATTAAAGGAAAACTATGGAAAACCGAAAACAAGATAAGGCAAGTTTGTAAAACCGGATTTAGAGTCTGGAAGTCGGTTACATGTGAGGAAGGTATTAGCACCCCACAACGCCCGCCTTAGGGGTGGTACCTTTAATTAAACGAGTAAAAGAGTGTGATTTTTCGAAATATTTATTTTTCCCAAAAAACGAAATAAAATGCAAACAATAACAAATAAAGATACTTTTTAGAAAAAGGAGTCCGACAAGGATTTGACCTCGCTCCTATGTATCTCTGTATCTCTATTGGGGATAGAGAATCAGGGTTACGTAGTTCTTTGTTTGATAGAATGGTTAGTTAGTTTGATATTTTTAAATTTTTGAAAGCTTGGAAAGGCTTGTGTCTGAAAGTAGGGTAAATAAATGGCGTCAGTGCCAGGTTTAAAGCCTGGGCTTTGAGAAACAGTGCTAGGTTTAAAGCCTGGGCTTTGAGTAACAGTGACAGGTTTAAAACTTGAGCTTTGAGAAATAGTGTCAGGTTTAAAACCTGGGCTTTGGGAAACAGTGTCAGGTTTAAAGCCTGGGCTTTGAGAATTGAGGTATGTACCAGATTCGGTATTTGAAAAATAACATGCAACAATTATATGCAACATAGAATAGACACTTCAGCTTAGCGGGGTCATGCATGCAAAATGGAACGTGAATGAATAAATTCTTGGCAATGCAAAGCTTAGATATGTGAATTTAGATGGTGCATGGTGAATTTTTTTTTTTTGGGTATTTGTGGGGGTAATTTTTGAATTCAGAAAAGTGTGTGTAGATCTTAATTAACAGGGGGTGTAGAAAGTGAACCCACTAGTCAGAAACCCAACCATTATTAGGGCAGTTTGGTAATTGGGGGAGAGGTGCAGGTGAAGATAACACTCCACTATTTAGAATCGCATCTAGGGTTTGTGGAGGCAACCTGCTGCTTTAGAGGCAACGCATGCAGGTTCGGTTTCGAGGGATAGGGAGGCATGGCGGGCGTTGCCGACGGCGGCGCCGGCGACCACGGTGGTCGGAGGAGGTAAGGGTGGCTGCGTCATTGCATGGCATCGCGTAGTGGGGGCAGGGAGATGAGGGTGGCAAGCGGTTGAAGCGCAAGTGAACGAGGTGTTTGGCGGTGAAGATGTTAGTGATAACCATTGCTGTTTTGATGACAATATCTTGCTCAAAACTTGGTTCTTGCCTCCAGGGGTTGTAGGAGTACTTTGAGGCCGTATCAAGGGCAGTCACTGGCCCATTAAGGTGGCTGCAATTTGGCACTTTGCCTGAATCCTACTAATCCCTTCATTATCATCGTAGTTCTCGAGATCCGCCAATAAGAACCAGTGCACTTCCAAAGCAATCTTAAGTGACTTGGAGCACACGTCTATGACAAACTTATCCAAAGATGGACTTGGCTAGTGTACCATCAGAACCCCAGCAGAGTTTCCGGTGACATTCAGCTCTCTGTTTGGAGTGGCATGCAATCCAACGATGCATTCCCAAAAGTGTGGATCTCAGATGCACCGTATGTTGCACATACTCGATCTAAGGTTTACCAATCGCCAAAACTCTGGTATCTTCGTGTGACAGTAGTGGAAGCACAAGAGTTGAATATTGCACCGAATCTGCCTCCACTGACAGCCCCGGAAGTGAGGGTGAAGGTGCAACTAGGGTTCCAATCGCAGCGAACAAGGCGAGGATCAATGAACCACAGAAGCTTATCGTTCATTGGAACGAGGACCTTCTCTTCGTTGCCGGGGAGCCTCTGGAAGGGTATCCAACAGCCTGCTGGAAGTTTGAGCAAAAGACCCCGCCACATTAGCAATTGTAACACCCTGCAGAACATCCCTCACACCAAGCTGATCAGAATCAGAAACAGCCACAACACTCTCTGCCACTGCTTCAGAGTCAGCATCGGCATCAATCTCACTCTCCTCCAACTCCTCAAAATTTGCACGCCAAAGAATTTCCTCCTCTTTTGGATCGTTCTTTTCAACACTAGTAATTTGATCATCATCTGAATTTGCTTCTCCGTCAACATTAGATCTCATATCTGCAATGAATGAAAATCTGATTGCATCCCCAGGCACTGCATCTTTATGCTCAGTTTCAACACGTTCACTTTTCACCCTTCTGCAAGGTTTGCTGTCATCATCAATATCCATGTCAGAATCAGGATCCTATCTTTCATCTCTATCATCTTGATCTTCACCTCTCTCTTGTAGCTCTGTATCAGGTGATCGCTCCTGGAATAGGACACTTGGTACATGCTGAAGCCTAGATAAATTATCAAGAAGTTTTGCTCTTATTTCATCCAATAAATATCGAGAATTCTTGTTTTCCATGTTACTTGGAGCAACATGAAGAGTATAGCCAGGACCAAAATATTCATAATACTCATGTTGAGGCATCTTATCATCTAATTCAATCCCAAGAGCAACGCTGGTTTCGTAACACCAACAGCATGCCACATTTCTTATTGTATAGCCACCTCCCCCACATTGTAATACAACAGCACCAGGCCTAAAAAATTTCATGACCTTCCCCATTATTGGCTTAAACAAGGACTGATAGCTCTCATCATCATTCCATCATCCAAAGGAATATTAAGTGAATAATATTTCCCTTTACCATATCCAGTATCACGAATATCACCTGTTCCAAGAAAGTAATCCTCGAACTCGTGAAATAAAACAGTCATGACCCTATCAGTGGTGTAAAAGGCCTCCTCTACACCAGCACCATGGTGGATGTCGATGTCCACGTATAGAACACACTCGTGTATTTTGAGAAGTTCCAAAATAGCCAGTACAGTGTCATTAACATAGCAAAACCCAGAAGCCTCACACTTCTTTGCATGATATAGACCACCAGCCCAACTTATTGCAATATCACATACTCCGTGGTTCAATTTTAGAGCACCGCCAACAGAACCTCCTGCATATGTCTGGCAGAAAGAGTAAAGACCATCAAATACGGGGCAGTCCTCACCAACGTTAAACCTCTTCAACTGTCTCAATTGATTTCGCTGTATTTCAGGGGTAATCCCTCTCAAAAAGGCCACATAATCATCAACATGGAACTTGCAAAGGTCCCTATCTTTGGCAGCAGTAGGCTTCAGAACCTGCATGTGTTGAAGCCATCCATAGTGGGCTAAAAGAGCATGCTTCATTCGAATTCTATGTGGTTTCGTTGGGTGCCCCTGCCCATAATAGCTTTCCCTCTGGATCATAGAAATGCGAAACCTTTCTCTTCACACCATCTGACCCTGATGGAAGGAAGTATTACACAATTTTAGTTCTGGCAGCGCTGGCGAATGGATGAGTTCAGAGACTCAGATGGTTGAAGCAGTTCCAGGCTCCAGGCTCCACCTTTGAAATCGATATTCAATTTGCTACTGCTGCTATTATTCATGTTCGGCGCTAGGCAAGTGACTGAGATTTCATGAGGTTATCCGGGAGTGAATCCCTAACTGTCGATCCATTGAGACCGGATGCCATTATCTCGCTTAGGTAACGTTTATGGGAGCGAAGATTGTCGAGGTAAATTTCCTCTTCGGGATCTCTGGTCACTGGTGAGGATGTTGAGGGTGGCTAGGGTTATTCTGATCTATTTGTTTTATGAGAGCAGCATCGAAACTTGAGGTGACGCATGGGAGGCTTGGAGTCGGGGGATGTTTGGTGGCATTCATGAAGGCTTTGACGTGAGTGGAAAGAGAAGCAGCAGCTGCGGTGGGGGTACATTGGAGGTGTGACTTTGACGAGATATAGTGATGCGTGGTGTAGGTGGAGGGATGGCAACGTCTTGGTTTTTGGTGTGAGGATACGGTGTGGTGGGAGAGTGAGGTGCTAGCCTTTGTGATGAAATGGCGGCTTTGGTTAGAGGTTGTCATGAAGGTGTTTGGGAACACTGGTGGTGGGGTGCCATGGTGTGCCATGGAGGTAGTAACGGGGTGCAAGATGCTATGAATGTTGTCATCTTTTTTTTGTTTTTATAATGGTACAACTTCACGTGTTCATGGATATGTATGTGCCATAAGAATCGTTTCTGGGTGTTTTTTTATTTTATGCAATGAATGTAACTCGAAAACAAGCAAAAAGAAAAAAAAAAGGTACCTGTGGTCTTCTCCTCTATACTTTCTTCTTTCTTTATTTCTTTTTTCTCTTTTTCTTCTTTCTCTCTATTTAAAAATCAAGGTGGTTTAAAGAAGTTACACTATTTGACCTCTTCTTATTATTTTATATATATATATATATATATATATATATATATATATATTTTAAATTAATATTAAAAAATGAATCTATTTAACTTAAGTTATTTTTCAATAGTAATAATAACGTGGTTGTTTTGAGCAGTTTTACAATTAATATTTTATTTTTTTATATTTTTTATTTTTAAGAAAACAGTACGTGGAGTTAAGGGATGAGAAATGGAAGAGTTGACTCATTCTTTATTATTTTATTTTTTATTATTTATTCCTTTTTTTTATTTATATATAGATTTATTTTTATTTTGTTTTTGTTATTTAATCATTTATTATTTAATATTTATTATTAATTATTTTCGTTTTTTTTATTTTTTAATAAATTACCACCTTTTTTCTTTTTTTAAGTTTTTTTTTTGTTTAATGGAAAAATTCAATGTTTTTTTATTTTTATTTATTATTATTATTTCTTAAGGAAATTTAAACCTATATATTTTTTATGTTATTATTCATTTTTTTAATTTTTTTAATTTTTTATCATTATGCCTTAATTTAAAATATTGTCCGGACAAAATCGAGTATTGACATTTACCATTACATGTATTTGTTAAATATATGAAAATGTATAGGTAATTACATTGTTAAGACATGGAAGAATAAAGTGATGTATTTAAGAAATGCAACAAGTGACTTATATGCGTATTTTTTTGTTTGTGTAGTGGTTAATTTCTATTACAAAAAATTTCACAATCATTAGCTTAATTTGTAGGATAAAAATTGATAACATTGATTGGAACATAGAGAAGTTGCTCAAATTAGTATGACAAACTTACGTAATTGTTGAGACACAAGAACAACATGATAACATTGCAAGATAATGAAATTAAAATATCATTTCAAAAGAGTCATGTTGTGAAAAATACCTTTAATGTTACATTATATAAAAGACTGTAGGGATTTCTCTCAGAATATGCATTAAGTTATATTTTTGAAGAGTATAATCGAGTCATGTATGTTGGGGTTGATAGTCGATGTAAAGGTTGCATTAGCTCTAGTCATGGTCTACCATGTACGTGTAAATTAAATAGATATGAACTTGGTAGTTTACCATTGCATGAAGTACACATTATGTGAACCAAACTTAGCTTCTTGATATCTTATCAGATAAGTCAGTAATACAGTCGTCTATATAACAAGAATTTGAAGTCATTTTAAATTGTTTGAAGCAAATCAACATTCTTGGTAAATTAAAAATTAAAGTAAACTTCATGAATATGCATATCCAAATACGACATTATTGCGTACATCGATAAGAAGGGTTGAAACCAGGTTACAAATCAGTAGAGCATTTAGAAGGGTCATTGTTGGTAAGTGATAAGTAAGTATTTTTAACTTAATGTTTTTTTTTTTACTTGCTATGCTTAAGTTACTTAAAATTGTATTTGCAACTTAGTGTAAATAAGTGGAAAACTACTCTTGATGTGAGAGACATTATTGCAAGTAGATATAATGTTTTGTTGGTAAATTTATCATTGAAATAAAGCATGATAATATTTTTATTAAGAAATAAACCTTCTATAATTGTTTGTCTAAATTGCATCATTTGCCTTAGACATGTTTAGGAAAAACATTTTGTTCAAATATGTTTTAATTCATCTGTGAAATGTGTTTTCATGGAAATCATTATAAACAATGTTAATTTTTCCTATATCTCAATGTTATACAAGTAATATTGAAAGATGATTGTCCCATATAAACTACAAACTTGTTATGGTCCACTCATTATTATGAGGAAGCTAAATCATTAGTCAGATGCAAGTATTTTCTCTAATACTGGAAACTATATGTGATTATGTTAGTCTCTCAGATGATTGAAAAAGATCGCAAGAATAATTAAAATGAAACAAATATACGTTACATAAAAAGAAGAATAATGCATTTAACATAAATTATTTGGGTTCAACGTAAAAACAAAAATTAGTTCAATTTCCTATGTCGTCTTTCACATCCAACCTATAACCTTCTTGTGTAGGAAAGTTTATTCAGACTAGTCTTTTAAATACCATGGTCTCTTGTATTACTGAATATAGTTAGACCTTATGATCTTAAATATATACAAAAGACATAATGACTTCCGTTAGCAAAATTATTATTTTTTCTTTTGAAAATATTTTCAACTAATATATGCCAAATAGTACTTTTAATAGGCTGCAAGGTGAGAACACTTTAGGCTGATTTAAGAGGGAGGGTGAATTAAACTATTAAAATTTATCTTGTATCTTTTTTCTGTATTATTTTTTCACACGCTATTAAAACCTGCACATGATTGACTTATTTAAAACAGACAGTTTTGTTTTAAAACATATTGCAAAGTCTGTTGCAAATAAATTGTTATTAGTACGAATAAATCGATTTAACGGGTTTTTAAACCAATTTATTTTACTAAAACATATTTTTTTAAATATGTTTTTCAAAAATAGTTTTAATTAACTTTGTTATGATTTATTGAGTGTGCCTAATGATTTTCTTGATCTTTGCACATGAACTCATCAACTTCCAACCATACACACACTAGACTAACACAAAGTCTTCTCTCCACTTTGCTTGACTTTGACAAGTTTTCTTTTGCTTGACTTCATTAAATACTAAATTTGTGAGATTTCCAACACAAGGTATTTCACCTTTAGATTTTTATTAATTTAACTTCAAAATATTTTCTAAACCAGCATCAGTGTTGTTATGTTTATTTTAAATCTTATTTAATTAGAATTCTTCCGCACACATATCATTCTTATTCTTTATTCCATCCTATCTCTCATTTGTTGTGAAATCTGGCAGCATGACAACCGGATGAGCTTCATCCGGTTCTCATTTTGTTTTGGAAATGACAACCGGATGACACCCCTATCCAGTTCACATTTGGAAAGAAATGTAAACCGTTTAAATTAACAGTAATTTTGTGCACTCTGACAGATATGGTTAGAAAAATATAACTTTGTCCACTATTAAACTGTTCACCTTCTTCTGTATCTAATTTTTAATTAATTAAATTATGACTTTGTGATATGTGCTTTCACCTACCACCACCCAATTAAAATTAATGTACTTAAAAGTAAAAAAAAAGAAATGAAGAGTCTTTTTTTTGCTTCTGTATGTTTACTCCTACTTTCAATTTCCAACCCCCCATTTTAAATGAAGAGTCTTCTCTGTTGCATTTCATGAAGTCTATTTGTATTCATTTCAAATTCAATTAAAATAAAACTAAATTAATTTTAATTTAATTAAGGCAAATGAAGAGCCAAAGAAGCGTCTCAGCTACATTCACATTTTAGGAAGAGTCTCTTATTTTACAATTCACTCTTCCTGATTAAGTTTCATTTAAAATTAAACTAAAATAAAACTAAATTAATTTAATTAAGGCAAATGAACCTAGAAATCATATACTTTTCTCTGAACATATTTGTAACATAGCATTCCAACAACTCATAAAAAAATAAAAAAAAGATGAGATTTGAGAACCGGACGGAGTGGCGTCCGGTTCACAACTTACACACTGGATGACACCCCTTCCAGTTCATCCGGTTCTCATTTTTTCAGTTCATTCGATTTTTATTTTTTTTTAAATTTGAGAACCGGGTGGCTGGCTGTCCGGTTCTCAAATTTTAAAAAAGGTTGAGGTTCTTTAATAAAGCATGGACAATTTGGTAATTTCCATAAGGTTACTCTTGGAATTAAAATTTGTTATGGAGGTGTAGGAAGAGGATATTGGGGTGGAGGAAGAATTCCTCCACTAAGAATAATCTGATACTTTCTGTGATACAACAACTAAACAACGCCACCTTTAAAAGGATACAAGATCAATAACTAAAATTGTATAATCTATCAATTTTTATCATCACTTTAGGTTTGTTTGGATTAGGGTGTAGATTTGAGAGAGTGGATTTGAGGTGATTTGAGTTAAAAGTTTATAAAAATTTGTGAATGATGTGATAGATTGATATAATAACATTTTAATATATAAAATTATAAATTTATTTATTAAAATTAAAAATAAAATATAATTTATTTATTTATTATAATTAATAATCTTTTTAAAAATATATAAAAAATATTAAATTAATAATTATATTTAAATTTAATTTAATTTATTATAAAATATATTAATTTATTATAAAATATATTAATTTATTAATTAAAAAATTAATTTTTTAAAATATAAAATTAAAATTTTTAAAATAATTATAATATTTAATTTAAAAATTATTATTATTTTATAATAATAAAATAATTATTATTCTATAATTGATTTTAAATATTTATTTTAATTTTTATTAAATTAGAATATATTTATATTAATATTAATAATATTATATAATATTTATTATTATATTATATTATACGTTATATATATATAATTTTATAGTTTTTATTATTATAATTTTTATTTATAAATTTTTCTTTGGTTTAAAAATAATATTAATATTTTTAATTTAGTATATTATTATTATTTTATAATTAATTAAATTTATTATTATTTTATTAGGTACTCCAAAATTTCTTCGCAAATCTTGGCTCGTAACGAAGAAAAAAATTTTACTCCTTTCTTTCTCGATTTTCATAATAAATTATTATTTTATTTGTTAAAATCTTGTTCTTAATGATAAACTACACTAAGTGATATCACAAAACACAACCACTTTTGACAAATATTATATTTCTAAAAGAAAGGCTTTCATGTTATATTGATCACAATTCACAACTCTTTTCCTTAAAAAAAAAATATAGAATTAACATAAGGCAACTTCACAAACTACATATTCTATATTCCATGTTGGAATTAAACGTTTACCCTCAGCTTAAGTATTGCAAAACTTTTCCTTATTTCGATTTTGTCCATGTCTAGCTGTCTGTGTACTTTTCAACGCACACATATTTTACAAATTTCTTCACCTATCCCAATGTCAGGCTTCGTGAAACGCCAAGCAAAACAAACACAGATAAATATTGTTAGTAAAATTTGGAAGATGGGAAACGAGGGAAAAAAGGCAGAGACGACTGCATTAACTTGAAAGACTGCATTAACTTGAAAGAATGAGCAACCAAGTCAAATGAATGAAGAATGTGACAATTTTGAGGTTTTGTGACTCAGAGCACTACTTTGAGAATGCAACTGAGTGTCAGGAGTCCAACGTAAAATTGAATTCTAGGTGAGATGGGAGAGAAAAGAGAAACATGTAACAAATGAGCACTTTTGAATTTATTTATTTATTTTAAAGTTAAACACTAAACTGCTATAATAATACCCCTAAATAGAATTAATTGTCAAAAAACACATTACTTTCTTGTCTTAAAAAACTTTGGTCTAGGTTGGTAATGCAACAACCCAACTAAAATTTAGGTGAGTACTTCTACCTTTGATAGATCTGGATAGCATGATCTCTGGTCAATCATATATATACTCATTTGCTTACAAACTAATTAAAATGCTACGTTCTATCAATCACTAACATCATCCCTGTACAAGTTTTTGAGTTACATTATATACAGTGACAACAGAAAATTTAACAAATCCGAGCTACTTGCTTAGAAGAAGGTGGTGAGCAAATGCCTTTGCCAAAGAGCCCAACAACAGAAAATTACAGAATAATTACAGAAGTGTTCAAGATTAAGCACTTGCCAAATCCAATACTCGAGCTTCATCACCACACATCAAATGCTATGCACTAGCCAAAAAAAAGTCAGGAAAAAGCAGAAAAATATAACAGCTAATTACATTATCTTCAATACCTTGACAAAATGTTCATATAGCAAGCACTTTCACAGTTCCAAGAAATTTGGTGAAGTTGAAACCTTCGGAAAACCATGGTTAAGTCTGCAAAACCAATGTTGTCAAGAATGAAATCCTACTTAGGAGAGGTAGGGGGTTGCAAGATCTTAAAATGTAGGAGCGTGAGATCGTTCCAAAATGCAAAATTATACATAAATACTATTACATGAAAAAAATAAAAAACAGAAAACAGATAAATAACATCAAAGCAAACTTAACTGAAATTTCATAATCATAACATCCAAAACAACTCATAATAATAAGTTAAATAATAATCACCAGCCCCAGCCCCACTATCACCTTGCCCAGAAGAAGCCATTTTCCAGTTATTAAAAAGCTAACCAAAACAATAGATTAGCATCAGAAATGGGGAAAGATGTGAGAAGACATGCAGGAAATTGAAAAGGCGCAAAAGAAAGGGTAAAGAGAGATGGGGAAGGACAGTTCAAGACAGCAAGGCAGATGTGCAAGAGAACAGTCAGAATGACTGTTGTGAACTGCAAAAGGATTGGGCATGGATGTGAACTAAGGGCTTGACCACGAGATGGGTCTGTTTTGGAACTAAGTATTTTGGACCAAAAACTTAAATACTCAAACGAACATTCCATACTACTTGATTTGGAACTTAGGCACCTCATAATACTCAAGACTCTTATCAAAAAACATATAAAAAGGCCTTCTATGTAATATGAATAACTAATCGTAGTTGTTATCAATAAAAGTGCTATGGTGGTACAGAGAAGTCATGAGTTGAGATTTGCCTCCCTTTTTTACAAATTTTGAAAAGCCGCCTTAAAAGAAAACATTCTTGGCCTGTTGCTGGTTCTATGGCTGCCTAATAGCAGCATCAAAGGGAGTGTGTTTAGTTCTACATTGACTAGGGTTTGGATAATCTTCACCCTAAAGTCGTTACTGGGATTAAGATAGGTTCTAAGCCCAAATGTTTAGAGTAGTACTAGAGTCTTAGATATAGTGTTGGGTCACCTACATTTGTCATGCTTCAAGTACTAGAGTCTATCTTCCCCTTAATTGCAATCACGGCTAGCCTGCTTTAGTTGGGATTCTTTGAACTTCCTTAATTGCATGTTGAAGTTTAGCCTCACTTCCATTAGATATTTAACTTAAATAGATGTTGTAAAGCTTTGGAATCTTTATCTTATAAGTTGCTTTCGTGGGGTTAAGATTGGCCCTAAGCCAAATTCTAAGATCTGTCTATTTTTAATATGAAATTTCTGAAATGCAAGCTAATAAGCTGTCATCTCATAATTTACTTACAATTGTTTTCATCATGACATATTTGATTAGATTCCACTCTTCTACTTTAACCAAATCTACAAATCAAAGAGAAAGCATGAGAAACTAACTGTGAGAACTATTAAATACATGGCCTGTTGCAGCCTATTGTGACCATTTCACTTGTTGTGTTGTAGATTTTCCTATGATTTTCGAAAGTAGTACAGTTGCAGTGTGATGCAGTTACAGAGACTGCCACAATTGCAATATTGTGGCTAGATCAAGTGATGTGATTAACAATTTGAAAGCATGGCGTGGAGTTTATAAAAAGGCCTTAGATTCTCTTGCAATAATGTCTAACTTCAGTTATGTTATTCTCCCAAGGTTCTTATCAATCAATATTAAAAGCCTTCCATCATATCTCTCAGTTGCCATTGAGCAACGTGGGTAGTGATGTTGGCATTGTAGTGTTTGTCGGACATTAGTCAAAGGACTAGAGTACAACCAGCATGCAAAGAAGGCACCAGGACTGAAGAACAGAACATGGTGAGATGCTCGGAACCAATCGCAAGGTATGGGACTTAAGTCGCACATTAGAAATATGAGATTCTACTGTGGCGTTAACTAAGAGCGTTCATGACTAGTCCAATCTCAGCAACCCAACCCAATCCAAAGTTAACCTCCAACGGTTCAAGTTTTATAAACTAGACCTGATGTCATAGACAATTTCAAGGGACAAACTCGGTAGCCATAGTTCGATCCAAAGTCACATTATCTATAAACAATTATGTATTAAAAATTTAATAACAACCATGCGTAATAACATTAACTAACTAATTATGTATGAAAACGTTGCAATTTTGCTAAATCTGATCATTTTGAAAAAAAAAAAACAAAATAAGAATGTTGCTCACACTGGAACACTTATTGATCAAGCAATCTACAAAAACCATTTCATAAATATTGCATGACAATGTCAATCCCATCCTTTTATCACACCCACATCA
>Ga0209700_102135_pt1 | contig 40576 bp, 27 predicted proteins | sample SiratroredBW_FD_187528 | JGI IMG/M metagenome (GOLD analysis project Ga0209700, IMG submission 187528) | Root nodule microbial communities of legume samples collected from California, USA - Siratro red BW (SPAdes) (version 2) | ecosystem: Host-associated > Plants > Roots > Nodule | place: USA...
CTGTTTTTTTTTTTTTACTTCTTCGGAATATAAAATTTAATTCTACCTGTTTTCATAAAAAACAAATAATTATTTAATTATAACTAATGAAAAATAATAATGATTTTTTTTTCATCCCTAATGCATTGGTATCAATTTGTCAATTTACATGTTGATCATGCTCAAGTGTGTGAAAGAGTGATAATTTTAATTTTAATAACTATTTTGGTTTTAAAATATTTTAATACCATAATTCGCCAAATTCCTACACTCTTTACCTATTCTTAATCCATTTACGCAAACTTATTTCTCAACCATCAGTTTAATCAATTTTACTATTTTAATTGTCTAACTGAGAAACTTCTTGAAACATAAGAAAGTCTCTCATTTCAATTTAAAAAAGAAGGTTAAAAAACGTCTTTTTCATTTTACAAGGAAGTTTAGGGATCTGTTTTGTACATGTCCTAATTTTTTTAACTTGTACATAATAAATGAAACAAATTTATATCACCTAACTTTTGGCACAAAAGTAGATACCAATGAGTAAAACTTCATAGAACTGCTATAAATTAGCACTCAGTGCAAATTGGCATATATAATAGTTATATATTAATGTCCTTGATCTTATCTAAATCTTGTAAACATCATTGGCCTGCATCTGCTCCTGTTCGATTTTGATGTGAATATATTTGGATTTAACAGGGTAAAGTCACCGTCCCTAGAAGTGACATCTATTCTGTGTTGAAGAAAGTGAATTAGGTTTGAAGTTTTACACCAATAATGTTAGCTGATCAGTCCAATTTAATATTAATTATGATCTTATCCACCATGACATTACCTATATAAACCGACTTTAATATATAAATATATATAGATATATCTGCCAACTGTAGTAACTGTTCTGTTATTTTCTCTCTGCTTTTGTTTCTGTTGTCTTAACTTACGGTTTTTCGTTCGATCCAAAAGCAGGGTTTCATTGCATTGTGAAATTTTCAATCTCAATCTCAGTAGCAATAAATTAAACCAATTGAAAAGATTTTTGTGGAAAGGACAAAATGGAAAACTACATGTTAATACAATTTTTTAATTATGTGCAAGTGCAACTTGATTATACAAGATCTATTAATGTTACAAAAAGAACTCCGAATCAAAAATGGGGTATTTTATGGTATTCACAAGTACATAAATTACATAATGACAGACGACCAAAACCTTAAAATATGTTACACATACGTTAGACGAAACCGAAACGGTGGAATTTGTGATCAATTAACAGCAACCGCACCGGCGTCAGCGTTCATAAGAGAAAACCTCGTTGGCTTTGGTTGGAAACTCTTCCTCTTAGGAAGGTCATGGTTAGAGGGTTTAAGCATTTGCAATAGAATTCCCTTCAACGAGTTGGCTTTGGCAGCCATGGATGGGTCCCAATGGGGAGGGGTCCGAGGCAAGGACCGAGCCATGGCTCGGGGTAGCTTCTTGTGCTTGCTGCAACGGAAGGAGCCAGGGTGCGTGCTGGGTGAGCACAAGCACGTGCGCGTGGGTTGGTTGGGGTGGAAATGTTGGGACCTTGATGATGTTAATACAGTTCTTGAAGCCATGGAAGAAAACAAAAAAAGAAGGTATGAATGGTTTTAAGGGCAAAGAAGGTATGAACGGTGTTGTTATAATAGGTAAAGTGATTTATGGACTTCTATTTGGGTGGAGATTCTTCATTTGCTTCCCCTATTTTATAGGACATCCAATCTCATTCACCTCTTATTCTCCAATTTCCCAAAAAAACTCTCTGTGCAAGGAATATTCGGTTTTTCTCTAAAGCAACAGAAACAGATTAGAAAATTAAGGATCCAAATAGGTAGTTTTAAATACTATATTATTTCCTTTTAATAAAATTATTATTTTTTAATTTGCGATAATCAGAGTTTTTGTTTTTGCTTGGTTGAAGAAGTCATTCATTGAACATAGCTGCACCACGACTTAGGAAGCAATGGTGGATGGTCCAATCATTAAGTATCCTTAGTTAATGTCAGGACTTTTTGGTCAAATTAAGTGGACTAGTCTTCTTTCTTGCAGGAGAAGATGAAGAACAGGTCCAAATAATTTCAACGAAGTTACTTTTGTAGATGACAACATTTATGTGATCGAAGGGTCATATGACATGAACGAAGGTTGATTCGGCTTTTAAGAATGAATCTCAGTTTTCATAAAACATTAGTTTAAATTTATGTTTAACTTAAAAATATTGTTAGTAGATAATTTATAAATATTTATACAAATATTTCTTGAGTTATAAAAGCTTACTAATTCTAATCCTGACCCACAACTACTTCTATCAATCAAGCAAAATAAATAACATTAAATATAGTTTACTCTTAGTTTCAAGTTCAACTTATTGAATCTTATAATTGAGTGTAGAAATTAGAAACTAAAATCGTAAATAAAAATAAAAGAAATGAAATTATGGATAAAGATTAAGGATGATCAAATTTATAATTGAATTTTTTAATCTTTTTGCGACCAAAATTGAAGAGTCATGTTGTTTCAACGTCAACTTCCTTTTTATCAGCAATAGTTGTTTCAACATCAATTACTCATTTTTTTTTTCACAACAATAAGAGAATAAGCGGAAAAAAAGAAGATTGAAATAAAATAAGTGGTGCAGTTAAAATAAATCAGAAAAGTTAAAAAAAAATAAAAGAATTACATTAAATGGTCATTTTGATTTTACTATTAGGATAATTTTTCCAATTTTGTCTTGTCAATTTAATCTATTTTAATAATTTGTTTTGTCTTTTAACAAATGTGTTAATGCTATTTTTTGTGTTAAATTTATGACGACGATGTTATTACACTGACATTCATGCTATGCATTATAGTTATAACATCGTTTTTATTAATTTTATTTGATGAAAAAAATCTGTATTTAAAAAAAAAACGAGATCATGAAACGAAATTGAAAAAAAGAATGAGATAAAAAGAATATTTAATCAAAGTATTATATGGATAATATTGTTCTTTAAGTAAAGGAAAGCCAATATTGAGGTCCAAAGCAACCAAGACCACTTAAGGGTATGGATCAAGTCACGTACAGAAGGCCAATGTGTATTTCTTATCCATTTTTTATTTGACAATTACTTTTTGCATCGCCCATTTTTAACCTGCACCCCTAAACCCTATAATTGGGTGAAATGCCAAATTGCCTTATCCCTTCTCCTTTACTGTATTTCATCACCTTTGTCACTGCCATTATTGCCGTATTATTACTTTTGCAAAATAATAAGAGAAGAAAAATGCTGTAAAAAAAATTATTCTAAAAATCTCATTCCAAAAAAACATATTTCGAAAAGTATTATATATTGAAAAGTTTGTTTCATAAATTTTATTATGGAAAGTTTATTCTAAAATGTATTTTATTTGTAGAAATTTTATTTCAGAAATCTTATTATATTTTGAAAAATGTGTTTTAGGATTCTAAAAAATATATTTTAGAATTTTTTTTAAATAAATAATTCCAAAACCACTTAAAAAAAGAATAGAATAGTTATTTTAAAATTTTGGAGGTGCAGAATTGAGGCGATTTAGGAAGGAATTGCCTTTTTATTTTTAAATTTTATGGTCAAACCTGATTCAAGATAAAATCATCGTTGGACCAAGCCCATACATCACCAAAAAGAAGTTATGCTTTTAAACAAACACGCTGCCTGATCCAATAAAATGAATCATGCACAGATAATAAATAAATAGTAGAGTAAATTATTAGTTTACTTTTTGAAAATATATGACACTTCACATTAGGTATCGAAACTCAAAAAAAAAAAAAAAAAAAAAAAAAAAAAAATCTTCAAATTTCGTCTAAATGGTGCACTTTTGAATGATTGAACTTGTGTGCTTAGAGTTTCAAATTTAGTAAACAAAAAGCAATAAGAAGCATTCTAAAAATCTATTTTGCCAGGAGTAAATGAAAAGGAAAATACTCTTATTTTGTATTGTTTCTTAAAATAAGAATTTGTTTCAGATCTTACAATGTTACTTTCCTTTTATATGTACTAAAACAAACTTAGAATGTATATACATATTTAAGAATCAAGAGATTTTAAAATTATGTTATAACAATGAACTTGTCATGATACTAAGAGAAAATTTTTAAAGGTTAAGAGTGATCTATTTCTTCATGACATAAGATGAATATGAAAGAATGTGAATGCAAACTTGCATAGTGACTTTAACAACAAATGTGAATAACAATGGTGGTTGGTGAACATGAACAACTAGCAATGGTGAAGTCCAACAATAATGAATGCTCTTAACATTGTGAGAAAAACAACATCAATGACTTTTTTTTTTTAAAAAGAAAACAACATTGAAGGAAAGTTAGATGCATGGAAAAAAAAAGTCTATTCAAAACTTTCTACGTGAACTGATATCAATCGATGTAGAAAACTATATTCAACATCAGTTAACATTTAAACCAATATTGAATATATCTTTTCTTTTATAAATCTTTTTCTCTAACGATTATTTGTAACTAATGTAAAGAGGAACATTTAATATTGGTTTGGACGTGAAAGAATACTGAATGTCTAGTTTTATATTGGTTACTAAAAAATTGATGTAAAAAATCTTATGTTAATTACAACTTTATTACTATCTTTCTTTCTATCTTTATTCTTAAATAACCATATCTAATTGAATTTTATTTTTTAAGCGTGTATCCAATAGTACTATTTCAAATGCATTTTAAATAATGTAACAAATGATATACATGAATTTCATCAAATGAAAAACTTACTAAATTAATGAATATCATGTATATCCATCCACATAGAATATACCTTAGATAGAAAAAGAAAAGAGGAGAGGAGATTGGAGAATGGAGAGGTTTCTAGCATGTGTAAAAGAGAGTTGAGGAAGGAGAATCGTTGTTGCAGTTTTTAACAACATGCATACAAGTATGTTTCTATAACCATGGTCATCATATGCTTTCTCGTATTTATAAAAGTGTCACCTTTATTTTTTACAATGACTCTTTTTAATCATCCTCGAAAGGCGATGATATTTCATATTTCTGTAACTACTACCTAAAATTATATATTAAAAATAGAACTTTAAATAAATTATATAAAATAAATTTGTAATGCTTTCTACAAAAAAAAAAAAAAATTAACATTTTAAGAGGTTAAAACGAGTTTATTATGAGTTGATTTTTAAATTTTTTCTTATATAGTTTTTTTTTTAATTTATTTTTATCTTGAACTACTGCGGAAATTACTTTAAAAAGTCAAATTTATTTTTTTCTTATAAATTTGTTTTGACACGTCCTTGATGGTATTGATTTTAATTATTGTTTAGCTAAATTTTTGTTCATTATAACTGAAATCAAAAAATAAAATTATCTTCAAGAAAAAGTCTCAATTGAATAAAATAAGTTAATTAAATTTTATTTATTTATTCTAAACTATCATATATAAATATATAATTTTGTTTTATACACGAGTCTGGAAAATTTCTGTTGTGCACGATTAGTCGGAAGAATTATTATGTTTTCTCAAAAATAGCAACTGTTGTGTCTGACTACTAAGGACCATTGCGGTGAAGAAACATCCACTGCTGTCTGACAAAGACGAGGGAAGATATCACAGAGAGCATAACTGCTGCAGAAACCACAATTGATCCCAAATAAACCTGTTCACTATATCTTCGCAGAGGTGGACAATAAGTGATGCTAATGTTATCGAATGTTTTCCGAACAAAGGTGCAATCAATTAAGTCAGCAAAAAATGGTCCATACTCAAATAAACCATGCGTCAGATTCACTGCATCTCCCAGTTTTGTGTAAATGATCGGTGTCAAACGACCTGCACTCGTACATTGTTGAGTCAACGAAACCTCGCACTTATAATTCCTCCAAACCTGAAAATTCCAAATGTCAACGAGTTGCATACATATGCCTTCAATTCAACATGCTGTACATATATGAATGGATGAAGGTTTTAGACTGGTTCATACCTCGGTGGCGTTTTGGAATGTGACTTCCCCTGAGGTGCAGTTGCGAGGTGTTAGGTCAGAATTAAATGGATTGCAGAGAAGAGGGACGAGGGGACCTGATTGATTGTAGTTTAATAGGGTATTTGCGTTTGTGAAGTTCGAAATGACTTGGTCAAATGCTTTAACGATGCGATATGTGAGGCTCCTGCTTCGTAAATATGTTTCCAGAACAGTTGGTTTCTCCACGCATGGAAGAATCTCATCCAATGCAGTGTGGGCAGTGGGGTTCCCAACCCACTCATTCATCGCAACACATGTATCTCCAGTCACACTGGTACAAAAGAACATACATGCACTCATGTCAGTGTTTTTTCTCTCTTATCATATAAATGCATGAAAAATGTTAAAGCCTGACAGGAGTATAATCTTTAACTCACTTTTTTTTAATACATGCTTTTTTGTTGGTTGAAATATATTAAAAATCATAAAATTTGATTTATCGGTCTCGCCAGTTCATGAGGATAAACTTACTTATGAACAAAAAGAAATGCACCACAAAGTAACAAGGTACAAGTGACAAGAATCCATCCAACAACTACCAAGCTGCAGCCATAAGAAAACACTGTTTACCGAATAGAAACTTTAGCCAGAGACAAATCCACCAGTGATTTAAACATCATGAAAAAAAAAAATAAATGGATTCAACTTACGAGTACACAGGACACTCCCACCCAAGGAAAGAAAAGCCTGCATACACATGAAACCAAGATGAGATCATATATAATCTCATAAACACTTAGCATAGAGTCCATAACGAATAAGACAACTCAAACATACAGAGTCGGAGAAATGCAACAAAGAGCAAGACAACAGCAACAATAATAAGAGCCAGTCTTCTGCAGATGATCACAACAAATATTGATGGTTAGCAAAAAAAAATTTCAAAAAAAAAAAAAACAAATTAAATCTTAGTTTATGTACTTACACTTCATCTATGACTCTGTGTATGGTCTTCGTGTTAGCTTTAGCCTTGTCGGAGAGAGTATCAGCAGCCCGGACGATTTTGAGTTTGATGTCATCAAGGTTCGGTCCAAGATCTATGTCTAGTGGTAGAGGAATCCCACGGATAATCTGCTTAGCCGAATCAAAATAAGTTGACATGGTGTTGAGCCTTTTAGCTACGAATTGAGCCTGATTCAAAACGTAATCAAGTGTGTCGGAAGTGCTTCCACCCATCTTCACCTGACCATAGTACAACTGAGCGCATCCACCTCTAATCATAAACAATTAAATGTGCTCGATTACGACACATGAAGACGTAATTATTTGTTCTAAGAGATTATAACAACAATTTTCAGTATTAATTGAAATCGATCGAAAACTATAAAATTAGAAAAAAAAAAAGAGTGGTTGAATGAAAAGGGAGAGAGGATACATTGTGAGAATGGTGCTGAGGACAAGCATGACCAATGACAAATAATGGAGTAATTTAGAATAGTCGCTTGGCTCTCCTCCGTCACAACAACAACAGTAACACGCAACGCTGATAAGTATAAGGACTCCAAAACTCACGAACCAAGCCAAAGCAACGGCGAAACAAGGAATCGCAGTAGACATAACCGACTGCATTGTCGCAAAACAATACCACGTTAGCAAATTAAATTATTCATCAATATTTCTGCCAACTAAGAAAACGAGAGAAACAAAAATGTGAAACAGTCTTTTATGCAATAATAACAAATATTTGAAACAATTGTATTACAATTATCCCAGCCTCAATAAATAAATATGCTGTAAATACAAATGTCAAGTATATAATTCATTAGAGGACAAATGAAAGCTAACACTTCATTAAAAAGAATTAAAGTTTCAATCAATTTGAAATTTTTTAATAATTAAAATGGCAGTTATTTTGAAACTGATATGGTAATTTGTAGTTCAAGACAACCAAGAAAGCAAAAAAAAAAAAAAAAAAAAAAAAAAAAAAAAAAAAAAAAAACTAAAAAAGAAAGACAAAACTTAGATTTAATTTCTCAATCAAAATGAAGGAACGCTTATAACAGAGTGAAATAAAGGTCCACATTCAAATAAAGTTCTTAATTTGAAAAAGAAAATTGCAGAAAAAAATGGTAACGTTTAATGTTATATACAATATTCCAAGAAAAATTCCCTAATCAGTAACTCACAAGTTTCACACCTTGACTAAGTGGAAATTATCAGAACGTAATTCAATTAATCTAAAAATAGCACCAATTCAGAGTTATACACTCTTTCTCTAAATTGAAAAAGTTGAAATAACCAATGGAAGCTTGAACGCGTCATTGAGTAGAGAAGCATGGACGACACGTGGCGAAAGCGCGTGACGCAAAGCGAAGATGAAACTAATTGGAGAGCCTAATTAGACTAATCAATGGAGGAATGTAGTGATTGCAATGCAAGAAGAAGAGAGTAACCGTTATATAATAGGAGTTGCTGATATTCCAACCACCGGTGTAACGGTTAAAACCGTTAAACCAATCTTTCCGGCGAGTTCTCTCCTGAGCAAGCACCAGAGTCTTATTCCTTGGACTTGCACCTCCCGCCGTTGATCTCGTCACCGTCCATGGCGGTAACACCACCACCTTCTCGTACAGCTCCGGGCGAACAACTTCAACGCCATCTGAAAAGAATAAGAATCTTGAATTGATATAATGAAAATAATAGCAGAATGAGATTTAAAGAAAGAAGAAAAAGAACCTGAATGTGTTGCTGCAGAAGCGGAAAAGAGAAAGAGAAAGAGAGAGAGGCAGAAGAAGAGAAAGAAGAAAGAGTGATTGGAGCTTGATGTGAAGCGGAGCATGATTGTAGAAGGAGATTAATGTTATGGTTATGGTTATGGCTATGGCTTGCATGCGTGTGGCTTCTGCTACTGATACATTAAAGGCATTGCTTCTCTTCACCTCATCAACATGCTCTCAGAACCAAAATACCACTACATCTTTCTCTTTTATTTATACAATCTATTTATTATTATTTTTCACTATTTTTTTTTATTCACAAAAGTAGAAAAGTAAAATTTCTTTTTCTACTGATTAAAAAACAATTTAAAATAATAAGAATATAAATGACATTTAAATGTTTTATTTCGCTCTCACACAAATTACCTTAATAATTAATGGGTGAGTTAAATAAATGAAATATATTTATTAAGAGAATGAGAGGTTATTTTAGGAAAATTATATAAAAATATATATAATGACATGTTGGCCAATTATATTAACTATAATTAGTCAATCTGATTCGATCTATCTTTTATGAGTCAATAAAACGGGTTTGACTCATAGTTTTGCCATTCTTTGCTTCTTCTTTTTTTTTTTTTTTTTTTTTTTTTTTTTTTTTTTTTTTTTTTTTTTTTTTTTTTTTTTTTTTTTTTTAATTTATTTTACTTGCCTTTCTCTCCATCTAACGCATATAATGTATAAATTATTTGAAATTTAAAATATATGTAAGAATATAATTAATAAAAATAATAAATATAATTTTGAACGTTACAAATTAAAGTAAAAAATCTTCAAAAATAATTAATGGGGACGTATGATGTTCATTTCATTTATGTTATATAATTAATGGTTGAAAAATAAATAAATGTATACTTAATACATTTCTAATACCATTCAATAAAGATATATGTTAGATGATGTTGAAGTGTTTGATAAAATGAATGATACGTTTATCACCATTAATAACTGTTTCTTAACAATATTTTAGGAATACAATTGCTATTATTAATGTGATTGCTATTATTAATGTGGATTAGTATATCTATCAATATTCTTGTTGGCAATGTTTATAAGAGTTATTATATGAGGTAAGGTATCTTTGTTACAAGTAGATAAACTTAAACTATAATACCTTATTATTAAATATATTGATATCTTATAAAATTTACCATTTTAGGTTTTAAATAATATTCTAAATCATAAAAATAATAATAAAAATCTTAGAAACATATTTGTTTGAACAATTAAATAAAATAGAAGTATCTACGTTATAAAATCCTTTATATTAAAATAAAAATTGTAAAAAGATACTAAAAATATTGTGATCAAGGGGAATTCATATAAAGTAAATAAAAAATTTATAAAATGACTCATTCAAAATTATAGAATTACGTAAATGAAATGGTTTAAATTTTTAATTTATGTTTTGTGTGTTTTATTTTATCGTGTCACTTTTAACATATTTTTATATAACTTTTATATTTTACATTAAATTATAGTTGTCAACATAACCCTACACAACTTGAATCAACGTGGGCTCCATTTAACTCCGACGTAGACCCCATAAACCTTTACTTGACCTAGACCCAACTTGATTTGGACTCAATCCGACCAACTTATCTGAGTTAAGTTTGACCCAACCTTATCCATCTTAACTTAGGTCGATTTAGACCAATCCGATCTCTTATTGACTTGACCTGCCCAACTTGGTCAACATGGTTCCAACCCAACTTGTTCTAATATGAGCCACTTTAACCTAATTTGACTTCCGAAACTAAATTTTGTTTAACTTGAACTCAATTTGACCTAACTCATCTTAATCCGTGCTCGCCCTAACTCAATTCGGCTTGGATTATGTTTAACTCAGCTTGACCTAAACCTGATTTATCCCAACTTGACTTAAACTTAACTTGTCATTAACTCACTTTAATACTTAACTCAACTTGAATTAAGTTTAAAGTTGAGTTTAGTTTAGTTTTAGATTGAATAAATATTTTTCGTGTATATAAATATTTTTTTAAGGTTTTTCTTTATTTATTTTTAATTGTTAAATAAGCGTTTTAAAAATAGTCTATATATTAATTTTATCCTATTAGACTTTTATTGGCATTTTAGCGTTATGATTTATTTGTTATGTGAATTTTTTTTAGCCTAATAAACATTTTTTATTGGCATTTTAGCCTTATGATTTTTTTTTATGTGAATTTTTTTTGGCCTAATAAACATTTTTTTCCCGACTCATATGGATCGAAATAAATCGACACATCTAACTCTAATAAGAAATTTTATAAGATCCATAGTCTCATTCATATTTTATTTGATTATATATATATATTTATGATTTAGTGTCTTAGATTTAATGTATAATTCTTATAAAGTGGAAGTCTTAAACTTAATAATAATATGTATGACTATTTGAACTTTAGAAAATTGCAACATATGGATTAAATTACTATGCTGGTTTTAAAAAAATGTTAATTAAATGTTTATTTTATCTTTAATATAAGACGTTTTTGAAATAACTATATAAAATAACAAATGTAACTAATTCAATTGTATTTTTAAAAATATTATTAATATACATATTATTATTAAAATTTAAAATTATTTTCTCACTATTCATTAATGTAAACATAAATACTTATAATACTTGATAAATAATAAAAAATAAATTTAAAATTTTATACAAATTATAAAATATATTTAAAAAGCACTGAAAAATATTTGGTTAGACAAAGTCATGCGATAACATTATATTATTGTCTACTGTTACAATATATTATTATACTATTATTCGTTAAAAGGTAACTTATTGTTTTGATTCATGAAAGTAAATAATTTATTAATTAATGTAATTGCAATAGATAATGAGAGTATAAACGGTGTGAGAACATTTGGTAATTATTAAAAACGATATATTATTTAAATTAAAATTCAATTGTAAATACTACTTTTGAGTACCAAAATTACCACTGTCATTCTCATCTCTATTATTTTTACCTTTATTTTCGTAATCACATATAGTTAATGGTAATATCAATAGGAGCTATATAAAAGTAACAATAATAATAGAAAACATTTATGGTGGCCATTAATGCCTTTTTAACCAAAAGGGAAAAGGAAAAAAATGTATGGTAATTGAGCTTCACCTCATCATGTTCATCGAATATAATGTTTTTGTTATTGATTTAAAGATACTACTGTCACAAGTTTTCTCCTAAAATGAGTCTTACATTATGTAATTTTAACTATTTTAAATTATCTACTTCAAAATTTTACATTCTTTCAGTAATAAATATATGTGTGAAGGTAATTGACTCAATAGTTTCGTTGTTATCATTGTTATCCACCTCAAATTTTACATTCCATGATCAAATGCGATACTTATTAAAGGGAAATGTATATAATTAGAATAAACAATATTCTTTATAAGAAAAAACACTTTTAATTTGGAATTACGTAATTGTGTACTCTTCCATTCTCTTCATTTTTTTGTGTTGTTATTATTGTTTTTGTGGTGTCTTGCTGTTAAAAAAATAAATAAATTGTTTTTGTGGTCCTCGTTCACTAAAATACTATGTATGAGTTGTTTTCAGTAAATAACGTAATCATACTTGTGTTGTGTTATTTGTAAATTAGCATAACAAAAGCATGATTTCGTTGCGTTATTTATAAAATAATTAAATCGTGTATACTTCACCGTACCCATGGCCAAGTAATTATGGGGTGGGTTTCAAAACCATAACTATTTGTTTCCGAAAATGGGAGAATGGGCATGAAAATGCAACTTACGGAAAAAGAGTGAGAAAGAAGTTACATATTTCCGTATAAAAATAAAAGAGAAATAAAAAATATGACTAATTATATTTTAAGTCATAGATTATATTATTAATACTTTATTAATTTTTTTGGGTATCACATTTTTAAATATTTTTTTTTGTTTTTATTTGATTGTTATTTTTAAACTTGAGAATAACGTTAGTTACTCTGTTATTTAACTGTTATCAGTAATCTTACATTTGACTTAATCTTTAATTACATATATGTTTATTTTTTATGTAAATAAAAAAATTAAAATAAATATTTAATAAATATTTTATTAAATTAACAAATTTATTGTAATTTTATTTTTTTCGAATAAAAATTAAATTAAATAATCGGTTGTATTTATTAATATTTTTATTTTTATTATAATATAAATTATTTTTAATATAATATTGAAATAATAAATAAAATAAATTAATTAGTAATAAATAATTTTATTTCACTTCTCATTTTTTTTTTCTTTTCTTTCTTTATTGACCTTTCATTTTCGTCACTCAAGAACAAAAAGCTAAGTGGAAGGCTGAGATTGCATTTGATTTTATAGTACTCTAGTATTAATTAATAGGGGGTTTGAAGAAGATTTTGAACCCAATAATTAATGCGATTTCAAAATGGAGTTAAAGCATGGGTTATGATGTTTATACTATCAATTAAGTTGAAACTTACAAATAAAAAACGTAAAAAAAATGATTTTTTTAATAATCAATATAAAACGTTTTTACCTTTCACGTAGTTTGAATTGATAATGCCCTGGTTATATAACGGATGTAAAAAGAATAAGTCTAATTTGTATTATATATATAATTAATTATTTTATTTCATTATTTTTAAGTTAATTTTAAAAAAATCATTATTAATTTCCAAGCTCTCAAATAGGTTTCATCCTTTTTATAAAAGCATAACGCGTCTTTATATTAAATTGATGAAAATACTAATGTAGCAAATGTGTGGATCATATCTCTCACAAAAATCATGTAACACGTCATTAACATATTAACAATATATATAACGTCTTTTAATATTTTTTTTATTAAATCATTGTTTTTTCAAAACTCACCATTAAATTGAAAGTCCTTCTCATATACTATATATTTACAAAAAAGTGTATCAAAATAAAATTATTTTATTATTGGTTATATAATCAAAATCAATCTAATATTGAGTTTTCAATCATTTAATTATTTTATGATTACTATTCAACATAAATAATTGTTTATGGTGAAAAATTATCAGTTAACATTTCAGTCAACAAAATTTATTTTTTTATTTAAAGTTATGAATGATATTATATTTAATAAAAATTATACTGGTAATATCTTATCTCTATGTATAAGTTCTCAATTTTTTTTTCCTAATACGGTACCATTAACTAAAGTTCATTAAAAAGTGTAAATTAAATTTCGTCATTTTTCAATTATATGGATGACTTTTATTTTTTTCTTACATGGACATAATCCACAGTGTTTTGAGGTTTAGGCTCAAATTAATATGGTTCAATAGAGAGAGAAGTAAAGGTTTAGGATGCCTAATTCACACACGATGATTTATTTAGATATTATTCATGCCTTCAAATAGTATAGTAAATGATGAAAAAACATGCATTGAAATTTCAGGTTAGGTAGGAAGATGAGGAGCGACAATTATTTGATGTTTTAACTGTAGAAGGACCGTTGGTTTGGAAATTGCCATAGAATGTAGCACAACCGAGTGAATCAATGAACACCTTTACAATTTTGTTCCTTTTCTAGATTCATTTTGTCTAGTCAAAAGCACGATTCTTGACTATGATTTAACCACAATTATTATGATCATAATAATATCTTTTATCAATGTACAGACATAACTTGGAATTGGGAACCACGTGATGCCATTAAGACAAAACCCCCGACCAAGTGATTAATTAAACAAAATCTTCAATTTCGAGAGAGAAAGAGAAAGAGAAAGAAAGAGAGAGAGAGCTTTGAACATTTCACCTCAGTCAAAATATCATATCACAGTAATTAAAAAATTAAAAATTGAAGTACTACTAAACTCATAATCCATTATTTTCTTCTTGTTTTTGGTGGTGCTTGTTCATTAGTGTAGCAGCTAACACAGTGGGGATCTATGAGGGATCCCTTTTCTTCTACTCATGCTTGTGGCCATATCTTCATCCGAAACCTTGTTATTGCTATTAGCCATGAATTTTGCACACACAGTGCTCCATCCACTCCTCCTCTTCCTAACAATCTCTGTGCAAGACATGCTCATGTTGTTCTCAGACCCTGATGACCCTGAACATGAACTCATTGGCTCATCACAATCCACAACCGTTGAACGAGTCATCTCTTCATCCCCCATCTCTTGTGGGATCAGAAAGTCAGGACTCAGTTGTAGGGAGTTGCATGTCCTCAAGTATGGAGACAGATCCTTATAGCGTTTCAGCACAAAATCAACCTTCATATCCACACACACAGAAAACATTATTCAAAATTCAAGAACCAAACTTTATATTATGGAAGTTCAATTTCAATTCACTGGTATCTTGGAATCATTGTACATGAATAAATAGACAAGTGGGGTATGTTTTGATGCTATATTGGACAGAAAACTATCAGTTTCTATACAATAACCTACATAACCAGGCAAACACAACTGAATTTTGTTTGTTTAGTATAAATTTGAAGTATATGTGTGTATCTATGTATGTACCTTGCATCCAAGAGAGCAATGGATGAAAGGCTCTTGGAGACTTCTATCACAGGAGGTGCAGTAGTTTCCTGACCCTTTGAATTGCCGGTTTTGAGGTCTCTTCTTGATGAACACCACCTTGGCACTGTTGATGGTATACGCCTAACAATAGAATTCAAACCCTTTTGAATCAGCAAATTGATTAACCATATAAAATTGAATTTCACTTGTGGTATAAAAGCTGAATTGGAATCCAATGTGTTACTGTTTATTTATTTAGCTTTATGTATGTATGTGTGTGTACCTGAACGTTGGAGCAGTCTATGAGTTTCTGAAGATCTTCCAGTCTAACAACATCATGGTAAACGTAACGGCGAATCTGAAGAAGCCTGTGGAAGCGATGAGATGGCAAGCAGTGAGGACAAATACTGGTGCAACAATCTAAGCAGCAGACATTCTTCTCATTCTTTTTAGCGTTCTCATGGTAAGAGCACCCCACAAAGAACTTTTGCGTGTAAAGAGCTTCCAACCATGCAGGCTTTTGGTATCCCTACAATAATCAATCATCACCAAAACAAAGCTCATAAATCATCACTACAACCAAAAGGGTCATGCATAATCATCATCAACAAGAATATAAACAGAAAAGAGAGCAAAATCAAGGGAATTCAATTGACCATGATCATGGAAATTAAGTCTTGCAAGAGAGCCTCTTGAAATTCTCCTTGAGCTGTGATCAAGTTATAGCGAGTAGTAACTAAGGAGAGAAACAGAGAGAGAGAGAAGATGAGGGAGATAAGAGTATTTATCGAGGTTCACAAGAGGAGTGAGGAGAGAACATAAATATTTATTCTTTGAATAATAGTAGGAGTAATAATAATAATAATAATAATAATAGATAGATAGATAGAAAACAATTTGTGTATAGAAGAAGGGTTATGATATGAGAGACAGAGAAATAAAAGAGAGAGAAACCGAAAGCCATAAAGAAACAAGTTAAGCTATGAGGGGAACGTGGGCGCTGTTTCTGTGTCTCCCATTCTCTTCTTAGGCCCCTAAACTAAACTATTCTCTGCTCATCTCCTTGGCTTAAGAGCTCTATTGCTAAACAAAACTACTCTCTCCTTGAACTCGCTGCAATTTTTATTATTATTTTTCCATATCATATTCATCTCCACCTCTCTCTGATTCACTATATCTAGGAACAACCAGTTGCTAGTAGCCACTTGATTTTGGACTTTGAAATGGAGTGCCATATTTCATTATTTTTCTGCAAATCTCATTTCTAATTCAACTTCTACAGTCCAACTTCATTTTATAGGACTTTTGGCTGCTTTCTTCAACCTTTTCTCAATGGAAATTTTAATTTCGTAATTTTTTCACCATGTTGTAGCCTTACTGGTGCAAAATATTCATGTTTATCAGAACATCTCCTTCATATTTTTAATAAGATTTCTCCTTTTATATGACAGACACAAATCTGAGACTTTGTTTGAGTTGAGTTTTATTAGAATAAATGTAATATGAGTATTTAAAATTCTTAATTGCTTGAAATTTAAAATTCTTATACTTGATATGTGAGTCTTTTATATGAATGCTGACAAATTAGTAACAAATGAGTTTTGAGATGTTTGAATTAGTGCCTGGCATATGCCTAACTAAGATCAGGGTAAATTTAATTGACATTTATAATAATCTACACGAAATAAAATTAATTTTGGTAGTAATGCAAATGGAATTAGTTTCTTCCTTGTTTTTTATTATTATCTGGAGAAGTCGGTCCTTTGATCAGCAGAAGTTTAAAAATAAAAACAGAATAAAAGGGAAAGAAAAGGGTCAGAGCGTTTAGTTGAGAAAGCAGAACAGAACTTGGAGCCACCTTTTCTCCTAACACTATTTTTAAGCTTTCTTTAATTTCCTTTATGCCATATATGTTGGACTTCTGCACATCTCTGTTCTCCTCATTTTGCATAATTAATAATGCAGATCACTACATGGCTTCAAAGCTAAGCAATGAGAGCATAGAGACACCAATCATCAACCTACTTAGCAAGACATGGCATGAAACATAGTACCAGAAATCAAGACCATACTTTGTTTCAGAGGTGGAAATTTATAATAGAGATTGACCTCACATTTATCTGATGCAAACAGAAAAACAAATTTGATTCTATCTACACATAGATACCCTGCTATATAAAATAGATTATGTTTGCTGTGAGGTTTTATTCGTACATAATATTCATATTATTAAAAAAATAATTCTAGTTATAAATAATTTGATATTCAAGTAATAAAGTATGTATCATCAACTTTTGAATTTTGACAACTTTTTGAGTGACAAAAAAAAACTTGTATAACATTTGTGATCACTCTCCTGTGTCTTAATTTACTGTTTGTCATTACGCTTCTAAAAACAATTGTCCATCCCATCAAGTGCTTGAATTTCTTCGTAAAGGGACTATAGACACACATGCATAAACAGTCTAGCAGCTTCAAGAGGCTAAAGAATTGAGAATAGTAAGTTCAATTCTGCTGACCATAAATCTGAGAGTTAATTTGGCAACAATTGTGAGCAGGCTTGTAGCTAGGTAACTAGCCATGATTATGACATGTACTTAAAAAGTCAGGTTTTATGAACCTCGAATCCAGCTAGGAATGTTACTGCTGCTAACAACAAACAATTTAAAGATTTTGTTAATCTATGGGACCAATTTGATTGTTTCATTTTTGACACCATGAAATTCTATGGAATAGTGGAAGTGGGGTAGTAGGAATTAGCACTTTGTCCCAGCTTGGCAGTTTTCTCTTTTGCTGCAGACCAAAATTCTAAATCTACTGGAGGTGACTTAGAAGTGTTAGGAACTATAAAAATGATGGCTAGTTTTGTGTTTTAATAAGACAAAACCAAAGCCTAAAGAATATGATATGGTTATTGAGCAAACTTTCCCATCCTCCATTTTCTGACTAACTAAAACAATGACAATGAAGATACATGCTTTCGAAACCAAATTATTCAGCCACTGAGTGCAAAAATTGGTTCCTAGTGCTATGTGCTGTGCATATGGCATCACAGAGATGGCAGCATCGCCCAAACTGAGCCAGCTAAAATCTGAAACAAGACATGTACGATGAAATCCCATGTTTTTTGGGGAATCAAATATGGGCAACATTAACCAATCAACCACTCCACTAAGCCAATCTCTGTGCACTATAATAATTATCAGAATTTCTAACAAACGTTTGACAGACAGGCACAACTCATTAAGCACTAACCAGCAAAATTAACGACAAATTATTTTATGGGCTTAATTTAGTGCTAATTTTGAGGACCTTGCTTCTTGTGCCTTTAGGCCATAACCAAGAGTTATTCTTGGGGTTTGAACGAATAGGAGATAAGTCTTTTTTTCTCCTTTCCCTTTTTTACCCTTTACCCTTGCTATGTGGTTTTCCTAATTCCCGTTTCACGTGATCCTTAGCCTTGGCGTGATACCTGACAGTCCGTGGTGTCACTTTAGGAAAAACAATTTCACCAACAAGACTAGTAAAACAGGTTGATTCCTGGTTTAACTTATCTTGAAATTTTAGCTCTATATAGCTCCTTAGGTCTTCTAGCCATTATTCTAAGGCAATTTGGCTACTCAGAGCCGTGTGTAACATAACTATATTCATGATGCATAAATTGTATATGATAATGAACGCAAACCTAGTAGTACATAACAGCTTCAACAATTGAGCACCATGGTTAATATCTTATCATACCAAAACAGAAAGCAAAATGTAGTGAAATAAGTTAACAGAAGAAAAGAATTGTCACCCCCACGTGCCATGAAAAGCAGAATGGTATCATATCAGCAAAGGACCTCACGTGCAAGGGATCCAAGGACCAAAACTGAAGAATACAAGTTATAAAGTTTGTGTGTATGGTGTGGCAGTCAAAGGTCAAAAGATCCAGAAGTTGGCAGAGATGATGAGGTTAGATTAGAATGAGAAAGTGTGGGTCAGCGGGTGAGCCGCACGAGGGGATCTATCTGCAGAGGCCAGTGCAATTCTACCTCACCCTCACTTTCCCCTCCTTCTTTAATCCCACAACTCCCTTCCACATGTCCTATTTTATTTGCCACCCCTTTTGTTTAAAGCCTATGTCACGTGCAGAGCCGTTTTCAATGACCAGAGCAGCATGTACCATATTCACCTTACCCTTAAATAACCTTCCTCCATTCACACATTTCACAACTTTCTCATCAAGATCATACTTCATGTTCTCTCTTACATTTACATTATGTTCACAAACACTTTAGCTTTGTGAATTCTGATTGTTTGGTTCAATTTTAGAAGGGGTTAGTGTCATTTTAGTCATAAATCTCACTATCTTCATCATTAGCAGCACTGAGTTGCAACTGATGAATGAACTGCAACATAATGTTATGACTCATGCATAAATCTACACACACTACTGAAGTGCACATTTTGATTTTGGTGGAGTCTACTAGAGTGCACATACATGTTGTGCACGTGAGTTTATTCAAAAATATTGGAGTAGGACCACTTGAAACTAAAAACAGGAAAGTCAGGTGAGGTATAAAATGGTGTGAATTTGTGATTGCAATAATTGTGTCAATGGCAATGCTCCTTACTTTTATAAAGGTCAATGTAGTAACATGAGATTGGTTTCTTGATCAAAGCGTGTCATGTGGGACAGCAACACTAAAAGAAACAACGTTAAAATCATGTCGGTTGAGTTGCGTGATCACCTTTACGATTTCACGAAACTACTAAAGCCTCATAAAGGATCCATCCTCCTATTTCTACTGAGCTATCAACACATCCTAACATGACCCACACTATCCAAATATCAAATTTGGCATTTACACAATGTGGATCATGTTCTTCATGAGAATTGTCAGCATTATGATGTATGCCTAGACATACATCTATGATGCACTTTACACACACAACCTTTACATGTGGCCCATTGGGCAGTCCCTAGTTTTGCCAAGGTCTACAATCTCTTCCTCTGTCAAATTTCCATAGGTCCATGCACTCCTCCGCAGCTGAAAGGACCTTTCAATTACCTTATTTGGAATTTAAGCCAAACCAATAAAAGTTCTGACCATAGGCTTGGGAAATAATCAATTAGTCTCTCCCATAACTAACAAAGACATGACACAGAGGGAGTATCATTGTTAGACTTGACACAGATATGTGGATGAATATCAAAATCGAGTGGTGCAACACAGCTACATAGACATGTGGAAGAACATGCAACTCAAATGGTTAAGGTGAGAGCCACCACACTAACAAATGTGTTATCCACAAAACAAAGTAGTGGTATCCTAGGTCTAGGAATTTTCAAAATAGCCACATGATCTAGTACTAGTAACAACATATTTGGTGAGACTACAAGCAATATACAAAATATATTTATCTGTGTTTCTAACAGGTTTTTGGTAAGTTTGTATACAGAATAAAAGCGTACGTCTATATATATATATACGTGCACAGACATCTATCTATCTATACCACACACTTATATATACATATATGTGTACACATACATGTACATAGATTAACTCAACTGAGTTGGGATAAAATAAAATCAGGTAGGTCATTACTGTTACATAAAAAATTATTCAGTCGTTCAATTGCAAATACAAGTTCTGCCACTTTCCACATATTTCTAGAAGCAGAAATTTGGCTCTCTTGATGCAGTACTACTGCAAGTATAATTAAATCAACAACAACATTACTCAGCTCGCTTCTACACTATTCCATGGAACTTTATCTTCTTCTAAGTTCCTTAAAAACTTAGCCTTAGTTTTCTAACACTAATCAAGATATTTTTTTTTTATCAGCAATAACTAATCAAGCTATAATTTCTGTAGAAATGTTAGGAATATGAATCTAGATTTCACATTAAGATTCTCTTACGTGGTTTGATTCACGTTTGATTGTTATGAAAACTCCTTAAAAAACCAAGTGAGACTTAACTATATTATTTGTTATGAGAAGAAATCCAAAAGCTAGTTTTTTTCCTATTAATTGTTACAGCCTGCATGGAGATTGTATTATCAAAATTTTGGTAATCTTCTTATCAACATACAATATTATCACTAACTAAACATTGTAACTTTGTGAAAAGAGGCATAAATTGTCTTTGGGCTTACATTTAGCTTTGTGGGCAAAGTTGAAACATTACCACATAAAACTAAAACAAGATTATAAATAAATCATCGCGTTAATTAAATGATCCATAAAATATATCAATTGAATCGAACCAAATAAGCTTCAATTACATTAACTTCTCAAAAGGATTTCTAAATTATATAATATTTGTATACAACCATGTGGAAACAAAAAATAAATAAAATGTGTGACGAAAAATTGCAACAAAAAAAAGTATCATGATAAATGACCAGTAATACTCGTTAAAATACGATAAAAGGTCTCATAACGTAAAAGATATGGATTTTAACTTTAGATAATAAACATGACCTAATATATGAATTAGACAAATGAACTCATTAATTATAGCATATCAATAATCGAGAGACAATATACTAAGATGGTATTGAAAAAAAAAAAAATCTCCCATTTTAATATACATGTTACTACTTTACCTTAATTATATTTTAAAATTTTTAAACTTGTTATGTATGTAACCATAAAAGAAAACGAAAATCAGTGGAAAAAACAAGCACTCCACTAAAAATACCATTTCATTAAAAATAGTCGTACTACTACTTCATAGTACAAATTATGTTTTTTTCATATAAATATGTAATTTATATTTTTTTTCATACTACTTTTCAATCAAATCATATGACTATACATCAAATATTAAATTTTAACTCGTTAAATAAACTAAGATAACACAGTAAAAAAATGCTGATACTGAGACTTCTTCATAGTATACATGAAAATATACATGATTTAAATTGTGTACCAAATTTTTTGTTCATTCTAAAAACTATTTACCTATGTTGACCCGGTTTAACGGTTTAAGTTGAAAGGCCGAAAAACCGGTTTTAAGGAAGCGGATAGAAGTATGAGGAAAACGTAAGGCCAGAGAATTTTGTGGATAGAAACTGTATTAACCGCTTATGCAGTTCTCTGCCTGCAACTGCAATCACTTCAGCTCTCTCACACACACTAATGATGGCTGCCACCACAATCAAATGCAAACCATTGCTTCCACTTTCTCCTTTGCCAAAACCTTCCACTTCATGCTTCTCTTGCAAACCAATTTCCCTTACCTCTCCAATTCCTCCTCCTCTGCATCAGAGAGGACACGTTGCTGTCTCAGTTGCATACAACCCCCAAGGCAACTTCGACCTCTCCTTGTTTCCTGATGATGGTAACACCAACACTATCATTGCATCCTTTTTCTTTCCCATTTTACTCTCATTTTCTCATTCATTCTATCCTTGTATTCTTTTTAACAACTAAATTCATATCAAATCAATGGTATAAAAAAACTGTTATTGAATTGATTTTAATAACTGTTTTTTATGCAAGAAAAAGATGTGGACAAAGCATGCTTTGTTTCGGCTAATTATATAATAATGATGACATATATAGACTTGGGATGAATTAAGGATATTTGTTAGTTATTTACAGTTATTTGTTATAGGTTCTGAATCTTACTTAGATTCGGTAGGAAAAAGGTTATACTATAGTATAGATTTGTTAACTTTTACAGTAGTTATTTTGAACTGACAGTGGATAAAAGTTAAACTAAAATATAAATTGTGCTAATGAAAATTAAAGATATGTAAACTCTTGATTTCAATCAAAGGGCCTCCTAAATCCATTTCAAATCAAAGATTGAAAAATGTTACCTTCTTACTCCACCTAATTTCATCTCACTTAGGAGGAACCATACCAATGAACTTGCTCCATGCATTTAATGGAATTTATTATACTACACTTGAACAGACTTTGGTTGACAGATGAACCAAAAGTTGCACCACCTCTTCCCCCAACTGAAGGCCGATTTGAGGTTGTTATTGACAATGATATTATTACTCGTCTTGACTTGTCCCCTTTTCAAGCTGCAACAGGCATGAAATCTCCTTTATCTGGTAGGCATGTTCATTATCAACCTTCAAAATTATTTAGCCACTTTTTGGATATAAATATATATATATACACACACATACATATGAATCTTCATTGTTAATTTGGGTGGTACCTGGTGGTGTTAATGTTGCAGTTAAACCAAAAGATTATCTTGAGCGCCAAATTGGTTTCACCATCAACTATACAAGAGAAGATCCCCATGATCCTAGAGAGTTATCTGAGTATCCTGATATAAGGGTGTGGTTTGTGAGACTCGACGCTACCTATCCATGGTTGCCAGTTTTGTTGGATTGGAGAGCTGGAGAACTGGCTCGGTATGCTGCAATGATGGTTCCACACCAGGTGATGTTAAGAACTGCATGCTTGTGTGTAGAAAAGGGAAAACATGTTTTTGATTCTGACACAGTGTTTATATGTTATTTATGCTGCAGATGAATTTGAAAATGGGAATTGTTTTCAACCCGGAGGCTTTGGAACTGTTTGTGATGAAGAAAGTTTTCATTGTGTATTCCTGGTTGAAGCATCACAACATTCCCAAGCCTAAATTGAAGGCAAATGATATGGCCAGAATGCTTGGATTTAGAATTGGAGATGAGCTATATGACTTTGTTGATGAGCATCCGCTTGATCTGTCGTAAACTAAACACTACTTTGAATCAGTACCCCAAGAATGAGAATAACATTTTTCTTGTTTCTGGTTTGATTCAATATACGATGTCGTGTGAGTATTTTAAGAGTAAGTAGACATGCAAAGGAGCAGTGACATTGGTATATCATCTGAGTCATAAAGGTAAAAAGATTAAAAGATAAAAAGGAGCTAATATCGTTGAAACAACAGTGCAAAGTTTCTGCAACAAGAGGATTTTGGTTTTGTCTAAATAACTTATCGTTGAATTACCTGAATTACTTTAAACGTTGTCTTACTTCAATTCATCAAGTTTTTCTTCTCTTTATAGTGTAGCTGTCATGCTTACAATCCTCATGATAAGTGATCATAAAGCCTCATATTTCATTCGTGAAAATTCTCAACTCTTTTCCTCATATTCTCTTAATCATGATCACTTACTAAAATAACTTCGTATAGAAACAGAAGAATTGTTAAAATAATTAAGCCTTAAAAAACTAAGAAAAAGATAAGTAAGTCTAGTTAAAGTTTATTAAAAAAAAAATAATTATAGAAAAATCTTGAAACACAAACCTGTCTTTGAAACCATATTTAAGTTTGAAAGTGAATTAGTTAATTAGATGTAAGGAAGGTATTAATTCTAAGATGATTAACTTTAATTAACTATGCAAAATTTTATATTTATTTTTTCTTAAAATTATATACAAAATATTAAACTACCTTTAACTAACTATTTTTTTTTTAAATATCATGAAAATATTTTATTTGGGTTACACAACGATTATATTCTTATATATTTTCATTCATAATAAAAGGTCAATTAAAATTAAGTAATTTTCTTTTGAAAAAACATGTGAGAGTAATATTTTCTACGTATTTCTATGTCAAAATATAAAAAAGTAAGCGAAAGACTATACTCGCAAATCATATAACGAGCAAAGATAATATAGGCCCTATTACAGACAATTACATAAATTTTATTTAAAAAAGTAATTAAAAAATATTATATATGTTATCTTTAAAAACTTAAATATTGAATATAGGTTGACGTTTATAGTTATAGATATATTCAAATTAATTACATGTACTGTACGCAGTACAAAAGAAGCTTTCCATATATTTCAAAATTAATATACACTAAAAAAAACGCAAATTGTAGATATATTTAAATAACACTTAAAATAAAAAGTTGGTAAAAAAATAAAAGTTAATTGGAATATGTGATTTTTAAAAAAAATATAAAATTATTACCAAACATCTAACGTACATACGTAATAATATTTATAAAATGTATTATATTTAAATAAATTACTAGATATATGATGATGGATATAATCATAAATATATTTAAATGATATTTTGATATATAAAATAGAATAAACTAAATATCTAAATTAAAAGTCATTATAAACATATAATATTTATATAATTACTATGTGCTTATAATAAAAAAACTACTCAAGAATTCATCATTAAATAAAAGTAATATATTATATTAAATGTTGATGACAGTAACATCCTATTATAAATTTTCGATAAATTGGAACGTGATGCACAATTTGTGCCAACATAATAACATTTATTATGCAATTGCAAACCAACTTTAAGTGTAAGTAAAATATATATATATATATATATATATACCTGTTGTCTTTTTATTTTATCTTTCTCGATATTTTACCTTTTAATTTAGAGAAAATTTCTGTAATGGTACAATTCAGTAAGGATATTCTGGGTAAAAAAGAATTTAATTTTCACGGGTATTTTTTCTTTACAAATATATAATAATAAATACATTGAAATCATAATCCAGACTTATAATTTCAGTGTTAACTTAGAAATGTAACAGGCACACATGCTTGCTTTCAGTTAAGATAAAGTAAGAACCTCAGTTAAATTAGGTAAACTCGTCTAATAGAGACGTGATTTCAATATGTTTGTATTGAACTTGTGTTTTATTCTTATCATTTCATTTGTTGAAAACTAAAATAGTATAAAGACAACACGATTTCTTCTTGATTAAATTGTGTCTAAGCGATTTATCTATTATGGAAATTAATTTTTTTATCTGTTAAATTGTACCACTGTTGAAAATTTTGCAAGATTACGATTGTTATGAGAGAGAGAGAAAGTTTAGAATGTGAGTTTGCAGGGAGGCATCGAAAATAAGATAGAATAAAAAGTCTTTACTTTATATTTTAAATTAAAAAATGGAAATTTTACTTTAAATTATTAATATTATTTTATTATATATTTTATTTTCAAATATATTTATACTGCTATAGAAAGGAGATAAACTTGTCATAACAACATCGAGTATCACCTCTTTATCAAACAATTTTATCATTCATTATAGGAGATAAATATTTTTGTAACTACCTTTATGATTTTAATTAAAATTTTTATATTCTAATATGATTTCTCTTTAAAATATAACTGCATAACTTTCCCATTCAAAATAACTAACGCATAATTTTTTAATATTTCAAATAATTTTGAACTACATTTATTTTTCTAAAATTGTATTATTTAAAATTAAAAAAAAATGTAGGAACACAAATACGAGAGCGCATTTGTTTATGCTAATTTAATACATAAGAAATAACAACAATTTTTAAAAAATATTTTTAGAGTATTGTTAAACTACACAATAACGTATTATAAAGAGGTAATTTGTCTATGTTTTTTAGTTTATATTTTTAATATATTTAGTATTTGTTTATATTTTTTGTGTTATTTCTTATATTAATTCTATCTTATTTTATTTTGACGTTTTTAATTATTATTTAGATAAAATTGGTATTGACATCCTTCTAACCATTAATGTAAAATACATTGCAGTATTTAAGCCTACAAGGAAATTCTATGGATACAAAGTTTCTTGTGTGAATTATTCATAATAAAAAAAGGACAATAGCCTACAAGGAAATTCCATGGATAAAAAATTTCTTATATAAATTATTCATAATAAAAAAAAGGATAGTAGCATATTGTGACAATCCAATGTAATTCGTTTGGTTAAGAATTTTACTTAAGTCTGAAGTACATTGGTATTCATTATCAATAAATAAGAAAAGTTTTCGAGGATAATATGCTACACTAGAAGAAAGAATGACCATATAGAAAATAATTGGTCTGATATTAAGATTATACTAGTCAATCATTTAGTTTTTGCAAAGAATTATGATTGATGAATTAATGTTGGAAATATCCCTCCTTAATTAAGGAAAGCATTTTCTATGCAAAGAAAATGAGAAGATGAGTTCATCTTTGAAAAAGTCAAGTGCTTTTGATATCCACTTGCATTATTTGATGGAAAAGCCTCTGTTTTTTTACTATAAATAAGTCTTGAAAGAATATAAGATACAAGATTACTACTTATAAGTTGAATAGTATAAGTTCATAATCAATTGAGATAAAAGAGAGAATCCAACATCCTTAGTGAGATTGGTGTAAGTCATCCCAATTATTTTTATAACCGAGTTCTTATATCGGCTTGATCTCATAGTTTTTTCTTTTCACACGTAATAGATTTTCCACATTAAAAATTTTATTTAGGTTATATTTTTTCTTATTATTTCTTTTAAGTTATATATATATATATATATATATATATATATATATATATATATATATTTTTTTATTTCTTTATATATTTTTTTTTTTTTTTCAATATTGATATCAAAACTGATAATTTGTTTTAGGATTTAATCAGATCACACGTATCCTTGTATTAAATATGTTAAAAAGGTTAAAAATGTCTTATTCAAATCATTTTTCTTTTATATATCTTATATTTTAAAAAATATTATTTAGAACAACCCAATAGAGACTATATACGTTAAAAATTACCGAGCATAATTTTTAAATGCTTAAATGATTCTTTAAAATCATTTATCAATGTTGTAACGGTGGACATTAGTTAGCTTAACCTTTGTTATTATAAATATTGTCTAACAAAGACTAAATTGTTAATATAGATATTACGAGTCTAAATTTAAAAAAAAAAATGATAGATGAATGTATCAAATATTAAATAAACCAACTAATACTTCCTAAAATAAAGTATATATATGTGAGTGTTTGTTTGAGTTGAGATGGGTAATTCGGAATAACAGTAAATAAGAATGATTGTTACATGAGGTGTTAAAGTTTAACCAGAAACATTGGTAGTTACTTAATTTTGTTTGTTCTGAGCAATGTCTAGGGACAGTGGTTGTTGTGTGAGAGGGGCCCGGTTGAAGGGTGATTGGGGCATGTGCTGATGCGATGTGAACAAGTCATGTGAGACTCTTTGAAAGGTCACAAGCAAACAGGTATGGGACTGTGGGAGGCCAAAATATAACAATCATAGATCTGCAACATATGTATCTCACTGCTAAATCTAATGACGTCTGTAAGACAAACATACCACCTTTTGCTTTTACCTACATTTGCAACAACCATCATGTTCCTATCTTTCTTTGCTTCCTTCTTTCTTGCCTCACCTTCATCACTTTCCTTTATGCATATCTTATTCATATCTACCTTTTAATCACACTTCTTATACTTAATTATCTTTCATCTTTGTTCTAATTTGTAACAGTGTCTGTTGGATTCTATCCTACCAATTTGTCATGTAATCGTGATGACTTTGTAAAATGATAACGTACGTCGAATTCATGGACTGTTCATGAGTGTGTCTAATTAGAAGAATTGATGAGTAAATTCAAGAAAGTAGATCAACATTATTTTTTTCTCCCTCTTCACTTTAAACGGTAACTAAAATGTTGGTATCAAATCTGTTGGATTTTTGGATGCTTTATCTATTTATAGAATGAGGTTGTGTGTAAAATTATTTATATTATTTTTTTTTAAGTAGAAATAAGTGAAAGTAATTTGATGAATAAGAGACTTATCATTCAAAATACGATAGTATATAAAAAAAAGATGGAAATTATTATGATTTTTACATATCCACACAATCTTCAACCTAAAAGTTATCCTTTTTTTTTTTATAATTTGCTTAACTTTCTCAATTCTACTTTATGGAAGGCTAGACTCTACTTGTATTTCTAACAATCCTCCTTCAAGTGTGAGTCTCTTCTATATTGGTACACTCCTGCTTAAGCGAAAATATTTTTAAACACGATTACCTCACAAAAGATCCTTTTAAAGTGTACTCGTTTGAATTGGTCACCATGATGAACCACCGGTTCTGATATCACTTATTGAAAAATCAAGAAGAGAAAACAACGAGGAGTTCAAACAAGAATAAGAACCGAGTCAGACCCACACACAAAATTAACATCACCTTTAACCTTAAGACATTGAATTTGTGGGTTTTTTTTTCTTATATCTTACACAAATTTCTCATTTCTTCCCTCGATTCTCCCAAGAAGTTGTATCTGTTCAATTTTTCAAATGTTAATAGCCCTCTGTAACATATCATCAAATCCTGGTATTTGGTTTTCTGGAGGTTACGAAAGCGTTATTCAGTTTTTAGAAATTTTAAATTATTTTTAAAAGGTTCTGAAGGTTTTATTTTTAACGTTAAGTTTTGGAAGTTTTCAAAACTGTTCCTTTTATTTTGAAAATAAAAGTTTAATTTTTAAAAGAGAACAACTCAAGAACAAAAACGTAGAAGCACATCATGCATGTTCTTCACTCCTAAAAGTGTGCAAAATACGAATTTCATCATATCCTGAAGAAGATTTGTTGACTCCTGTTAAGTAGAGGACAAATACTTCTTTAAAAAAGTGGTTCTGGTACACGCTTTGAAGTCATCTAAATCCTCTTGGTATAACAATTTAAAGAAATATTTTGCTTGATGGCTTTAAGGACAAACCACTCTATTCTTTTCTATCGCAGTTGAACTGAAGGAGTCTTTTATCATAGTTGAACTAAAGGAGTTAGATTCAAAGCAACGAACAACTCCATGGGGGAAACACGAAGAATAAAGTCGAAGGGTGAAATCAGACACTAGGGATTAGGTAAGTGAGATTTGGATGACGGTGGTTGATTGATTGTAATGGTGAGAGTGAGGGAAAGGAAAAGGAATAATAATAACAAGAATCAGAAATGGTGTGGAACAACATAGTGGTGTTGGCAGTGGCGCGTGCGTCAACGGAAGCCTGGTAGTGCATTGCGGAGCCTCTGAGTAGTGACCAGATTCTGGATCTGGTTTGCTATTCTCCACTGCATCAACTCGTTCTCTGTCTCTTCCACTTTGTCTTTAGAATTGTTCAAGAACCACCATCTCATCTCCCGCCGCTCGTTCGTCGCCCAAACGGCGTCGTTTTTGGTTTGGGCCGAACTTAAATCAAATAACACGTAGGTCCTCATTTTCAAGCCCAATAACAGATTTGCCTCGGGTCCATATGGGTATCTGGGCCCAATTTTTTGGAAGAGGAATGTCACATGCAGGAAAATGAAAAGGAATGTTCAAGAATTTTCAAGTTTACAATCGATCTACAAGGATGCAAAACTTGTGGCACTATCAAAGATTGGATAGATCATCCCAGCTTCTAACAGCTTCTGCACTTCTTTCTTAACCACTTCCTTCATTGTGGGGTTCAATCTGCGTTGAGGTTGAGCTATTGACTAGAAGTCCGGCTCCATATGAATATGATGCATGCAATATGAAGGATTAATACCCTTTAAATCAGCAAGGGTCTAGCCTATTGCTCCTTCATTAGCTCTCAGCACCTCGATCACTCTAGCGTCTTCAGCTGGTAATGCACTATTGAGAATCACTTGCTTATTCTCATTCTCTGCTAGAAATGCATACTACAAATAAGTGGGTAATTGCTTCAGCTCTGCCTTCGGTGTTTGAGTTGTTTTGTCTTTCTCCCTATAATCTCCATCTTCTTTGCAATTTAGAAGCACATGTAACAAAGGCTCTGTTGAGAATATGCTTCTTTTATGCTTAGTGTAGATTTTATCTAGCACATCCAGTCTATAACATTCCTTTGTGTCTGCGGGGTGCTTCATTGCTTCAAATACATCAAAGCTTACTTCCTCTCCTTGCACGCAGACCTTCAATTTTCCTTTGTCTACATCAATCATCACTTTTGTTATCTTCATGAATGGTATTCCCAAGATTAATGAGACTTCTAGATCCTCTTCATATCCGTTACAACAAAATCAACTAGAAATAGAAATTTGTCAATCTTCACCAATAAGTCTTCCACTATCTCATACGGATGTTTGATTGAGCGATCTGCTAATTAAAGATTCATCCGTGTAGGTCTCACTACCACATCACCAATCTTCTTCAACATTGATAGAGGTATCAAATTTATGCTTGCTCCAAGATCAAGCAATGTCTTCCCCACTATGAGATTCATTTCCAATTGTGACTGGAACTGTGAAACTTCTAGGATCTTTGTACTTTTGTGGCAATGATTTCTGGATTATGGCACTGCATCCAGCTTCAAGCTCTATAGTTTCTTGTTCAAGGAACTTCTTGCTTCCATCCAAATCCTTGATTAAGATTATGTCTCCATCCTTGTGTTCTATTGGTATGGGTTAGAAAAACCAATTTGTCTTCCTTGACTGCCCATGTAATGTGTCTCTTCCTCAATCGATTGATTCTATATGGACAATTTTCATTTGGATGGTTTTTTCCACATAAGTCACATTTTAAAGCTTGATTGATTCTATATGAACAATTTTCATTTGGATGGTTTTTTTCCACAGAAGTCACATTTTAAAGCTTGATTTTGTCCATGTGAAGATTGTACTATGTGTAATTGCTTAGGCAGATTTGACATCTGCTTTATGAGTGCTTCTATCTTGTTAACACCCAAGTTTGTTCGAGTGAAAAATAAAAAAAATATATATAAATATTTAATTTATGTTCACATTTTTTAGTAAGAAAAATTAAAAAAAAAATTGATTAAAATTAGAAAAATAAAAAATAATAATAAAAAATGTAAAAGAAAATAAGAAATAAATATAAGACATAAAAGGGAAAAGAAAGAGAAAGAGAAAAAAAGAAGCGACACATGTCACAATGTGATTAGTTTAAGCTATTATTCACTCTTCTTCTTCACTTGCGTTGTCGTTCAAACTTGGTGCCTATATAAGGGTTCATTCATCACAAATTTGGGAGGAATTGGATTTTTTTGATTTTTTTTTAAATTTATAAGCACTTGAGGAAGTATTTTTTAGGGTGATTCAGTAAAGAAGAAGAAGAAAAAACGAAACCTCGTCGGAAGAGAAGAAGAGCTCACTGGTGGAGAAGGATAGCTCGCCGGAGAACAAAAACTTACGATTGAAGAACGCATTGATTGGAGGATTCAACACTTCAACAAGTAAATAATAATTTACATGATTTCATCGATTAAATGCGTGCTATGCTTCACTGTTTTTCCTCTTTGTTTTCACTTTACATGTTAACTGTTCATCCTCATTTTTCATATGAAATAACACTATTTAATTTATATCCTTAATATATATGATGTGAAACAATGTTAGATCTATGGTTAAAAGTTGATTAAACATTGTAAAGAGATATGTGGTTATCTTTCACCTTCCAGAAGGTTCCAACGGCGGACAAGGAGTCTTCGGACACCAGAGGACAGAGGCAAACGGCGACACAGATCTTCTCTATTTTGTTGCTTTTCTCAGTGATTCTAATCTGCAACAAATTCTAATACGACCTTTTTACAACGTTTGAATTTTTGTGCATTAAGAAAAATATTTTTTTTATTTGGGAAGACCCAACAAGGGTTTAACTTTGCTCCTACGTTTTTCCATCAGGGATGGAAAATCAGGGTTACATAGTTTTTTTTTTATCTCTAATTGTTGTCATTTTAACAAGGCAACATCTGTCAATATCTCATTCACTTGAACGCAATTCGTAATGCGTTTGGCTGTATTAGAAAACTGAAGAGTTCCCCTTGTTTCTTTAACGTGAATATCTTCTGGTGCTATGGTGCAAATGATGGACGTTTGGGCATTACCACCAAGACCAGGTTGGAGTATACGAGTTAATTTACTATCACGATAAGGGATATGCCCCCTTTTGCTTCGAACCCTCACTTAGTTTGTTGATAGCGTTTCCCAAAACCATCAAACTCTTGTTAATATGTTTTCCTTCTTTTAAACACACTCAATCAGCTCCAGTTTTGGCAATCCGTTCAGAACCAGCTAGATCTACTAAATTCAAGACTGAAACTCGAACAACATCATTAATGGAACAATCATTGGAAGAATTGGATTCCTTTCCTTTGCTTTCAATCACCATTCTAAATATTGTGTGATCTGCAACTCCTTATATTCATATTTGTCTCACCAAAATGTCTGTTAACTTCCCTTGCTTTAATGAGATCTAGCACTTGTTCAACATTATTTACAATTTCATCTTCTAGCAATGAAAAAAATACTCCACACTCCAAACTCTCGTGGATTTGCAATTTCTGATTTTCAACAAGAAGGTCGTTAATTTCTTCATTGTAGATCTCCATATAGGAAACTCGTATCAGAAACTCTCGATCAGGCATCGTCTCAATTGTCGCAAATATGTCTCTAACTGTCTGAGGAATCATTCCTTTGTTAGTTTCAGAACCATTCATGGTGAATGTCTTGTCACTACTGGTTTGCTCATACGCAAATGCAGTTCCGTTGAAGCCATCGAGCGCGGCATGAATGATGTCCTTGGCGACGAGCTCGTAAACGCTAGCATTGGTGCTTCTTTCGTCAAATATGTGATCGAAAGCGTGAGAAGAGGCAAAGAGATGAGTGTCGTGGATCTTGTGAAGAGATATGCGGTTATCTTCCACCTTCCAGAAGGATCCAACGGCGGAGGAGGAGTCTTCAAACACCGGAGGACGGAGGCAAACGACGACGCAGATCCTCTCCATTTTGCTGCTACTTTTCTCAGTGATTCTGTTCTGCAACAAATTTTGATATGACCTTTTTACAACGTTTAAATTTCTATGCATTGACGGAACAAAGAAAAATATCTTTTTATTTTAAGAGACCCTACAAGGGTTTGACCTTACTCTTACGTATTTTCATCAGGGATGAAAAATCAAGGTTACGTTGTTCTTTTATCTCTAATTGTTGTCGTTTTAACAAGGCAACATCCATCAGTATCTCATTCACTTGAACACAATTCGTGATGCGTTTGACTCTACTGGCAAACTGAAGAGTTCCCTTTGTTTCTTCAACGTAAATCTCTTCTGGTGCTATGGTGCAAATGATGGACGTTTGGGCATTACCACCAATAGCAGGTTTAAGTATACAAGTTAATTTACTATCACAATAAGGGATATGCCCCCCTTTGCTTCGAACGCTTACTTAGTTTGTTGATAACGTTTCCCAAAACCATCAAGCTCTTTTTAATATATTTTCCTTCTTTTAAACGCATTCCATCAGCTCCAGTCTTGGAAATCCTTTCAGAACTAGCTAGATCTACTAAATTCAAGACTGAAACTCGAACAACATCATTAATGGAACAATCATTGGAAGAATTGGATTCCTTTCCTTTGCTTTCAATCATCATTCTAAATATTGTGTGCGATCTGCTACTCCTTTCATTCATATTTGTCTCACCAAAATGTTTGTTAACTTCCCCTGCTTTAATGAGATCTAGCACTTGTTCAGCATTATTTACAATTTCCTCTTTCAACCTTGAAACAAATACTCCATGCTTCAAACTCTCGTGAATTTGTAATTTCTGATTTTCAACAAGAAGGTCGTTAATTTCTTCGTTGTAGATCTCCATATAAGAAACTCGTATCAAAAACTCTCAATCAGACATTGTCTCAATTGTGGCAAATATGTCTCTATCTGCTTGAGGAATCACTCCTGCGTCAGTTTCATAACCATTCATGGTGAATCTTCCACCTTCTAGAAGGTTCCAACGGCGGAGGAGGAGTCTTCGGACACCGAAGGATGGAGGCGAAGGGCGACGCAGATCTTCTCCATTTTGCTGCTTTTCTCAGTGATTCTGTTTTGCAACAAATTCTGATACCACCTTTTTACAACATTTGAATTTATGTGCATTGACGAAAACACCCTTGTGGTTCGCGGCCCAATCATTGACTTTAATTTTTGGACCTTCACACGTGGGTCAACCACGAGCCTGTTGATTTCTCTTCTTCTAGTTGTATTTCTCTTGTTGATTATGATTTTCTGTGGGTAGGAAGGTGAGAGCACCTTGTGTCTATTAATCGAATCGTAACAGTGGGTTTTTTTCTTAATCGATGGTGCAGTGTAAGTAAGATGAGAGTGAAGAACATGTGGCCACCAGCACAGTGTCTATGGAAGTGAAGAGTGGGGATGGAGTGAATCTGAATGTCCCCCTCAGCGAGAGCAAAGTGTAACTCTTATGGGTGAGGAGAGTGAGTGTCAGAGAATGAGAGAAGAGCCCCTTATTATCAACCTTTTTCCTGTACCATTTTCCATTTGCCTTAAAGGAACCAAACGGATAGGGGACGAAAAAGCAGACTTTTAGGTAATGGAGCAGTGCCAATCAGTTAGGGAACCAAGCAGAAATTTTTGGCCTGTCACAGGGTAGTGGAGCAGAGTGTACGCTGAAGGTGAGTGAGTGGTGTGGTGTGTGGAGGCTAACATGGCATGTGAGGGCTAATGGAGCGTGTGAGAAAATAAAATAAAAGAGTAAAAGAAAATGAAAATAAAATATAATGAAATAATAATAAAATAATTTCATTTTCATTTTTTTCAAATTTTTCATTCTTCAATTTTCAGACACATTTTTATTCTCTTCAAAGAAATTTAAATCGAGAGATGAAATTTTATATTTTCTAAACTTAATAAAAACACTTATTTCTTGTCCGAACGAAATTGAGTATTGACAGCTACCCTTCTTTACTTAAATTTTACTGGATAATTTGAAAATCAAGATTTTCATATTATCAGAGTAAAATATAAGTAGAGACAGAAACACTAATTTCGTTCGGATTGAAAAAGTAAAAGAAAACTTTAGCATTTGGGTTATTCTCTAAAAGAGAGGTCATCGTATCTTCTCTTGAGACCTTGTATCAAGAGGGTCTTTTGAAAAACGTGAGATTGAGATCTTGTATCGAGAAGATCATGAATTTTCACTAGAGATATAGATCTTGTATCGAGAGAATCATCACTCCAAACATAAGGTTGACCTTGAACTAGCGGGCCACACCTATCAAGATGAGACCGTCGAGAAGATCACCATATCATCACTTGAGTGTGTGTGGGTTTGGACCATTCTTAATTGGATAAATTGGTAGGATAACAATATTGTACCTTCCTTATCTGCTCTTAATATTTCTCTATAACCTCATGTATCATCCCTCTCCCCACTTAGGACCCCATGAGTTCTTCAATATCCAATAATCCTCACCATTCTCCGTCCTTTATGCAACAATCAAAACAACATGATTTACTTTTCTTTCACACTTCCCATAAAAGATACCAGATTTATAAAAAGTTCGTACTTATTTTAAAATATGCGCACACAAGCTGATTTGCAACAACCTTTCTTAATGTCAATTCATCATTGGGATTAACATATCCGAATCCATAAATAGTAATATGACTCTAGCATTCTTCCGTTAACATCTACCCACAACACCATTGTAAGGGTAATCCTCTTCAGTATGAATGTCATCATTCTTAATTATAAAGTCAAAAGCACGATCGATATATCCTCCTTTTCATCCCTGGCTAAGTTTATCACAATTCACCACCAGTTATACTAATAAGGAAATTGGTTCGCCCGTCACTATCTTATTTATTCCTTCTATAACATCAATTGCTGAGAATGCCCAACAACATCTTTAGTGTTTGACGGAGACAACAACACCCTCCTTCCTCCAATTAACAAAATCTGGTAGGTTGTCCCCGACACTTGGGGCGTATCGATTGCACGGGATCCTTTCCAACATCCGCTTCGGTTTGATCCTCATTCACACCCTTGTGGAACGCAAGGTCGTGGGAGACTAGTGCTTTTCCCCAGCTACTGCCGACATCCTCAACATAAGTCTTGACCCTCTTGAGAGAATGCTCAAGAGCATCCTGTCACCTCCCCTTAGACTTATTTTTCCTCTTTTTTGGTTTCTTCTTAGTCAAAGGAGAGGCAAGATCAATAAGAGGAACCTGCTGAGCAGATTGGGAGACCGTAGTCTTAGAGGCACTAGAAGAGGCACCCTTGGTCTAAACGTAACTTTCTTTGGTACTTGGTTTTCTCGAGGTTACCAAAGTTGTTATTCAGTTTTTTGAAATTTTAAATTATTTTTAAAAGGTTCCGAAGGTTTTATTTTTAACGTTAAGTTTTGTAATTAATAAAAAAAATTAAATTTAAATATATCACTCGAGTGGCTAAATATATACTTGCAAGTGTGAAAATAACAACACATCTCTTTTTTCTTTTTGGCAAAAACTTTTGTATATATATGTGAATGGTATGAAAAATTGAGTTCAAAATGCAATCGTCTAAGTCATAACCTATGACTTAATTGTTAACTCTAGTCATTGTCATAGTTCAAAATGCAATTGTCTAAGTCATAACCTATGACTTAATTGTCACAAATATTCGGTGCGGGTAGGTTTGGACCACTCTTAATTGAATAAGTTGGCAGGATAGCAATATCGCACCTTCTTGATCTGTTCTTGATATTTCTCTGTAACCTCATGTATCCTCCCTCTCCCCACTTAGGACCCCATGAGTTCTTCAAGATCCAATAATCCTCACCATTCTCTGTCTCATATCCAACAATCAAAACAACATGATTTACTTTTCTTCCACACTTCCCATAGAAGATACCAGATTTATAGTTTTAAAAGTCACTACATGTTTTAAAACATACGTACACAGGCTGATTTGCAACAACCTTTTTTAATATTAATTCAACATTGGGATTAATATATCTGAATCCATCAATAGTAATGACTCTAGCATTTTTCCATTGACATATACTTACAACACCTTTGTAAGGGTAATCCTCTTCAGTATGAATGCCTTCATTCTTAATTATAAAGGTCAAAAGCACGGTGGATATATCCTCCTTTGCATCCCTGGCTAAATTTATCACAATTCACCACCTGTTGTACTGATAAGAAAATCAGTTCACCCGTCACTATCTTATTTATTCCTTCTACAACATTAATTGCTCTGAGAATATTACTTGGGAACATCACCACAATAAAAATATTTGCGACCTGTTGTCTCTATAACAACGTGGAAGAACCCAGTCTTGAAACGCTTGTAGGAAACAGTGTGAGGAGAAAATAAAGTGGCCCCAGATTGACTAACCAACGACACCCAACGAATTGGGGTACTCGACCGAGCACTATAATAATGAAGGAAAGACTGGGGAGAGGGAGTGAGACCAAGCATTTCACAAAGAAGCCGAAAACATTGGAGGTAACCCCAAGAATTAGGATGTAACTGAGTGGGAGCAACGCTCAAGATACGAAAATGACAAAGAAGACATATTTACCTCAAGGCTGAAGAGAACACAGCACACTCGAAAGCTTTTAGAAGAAAAAAGTGAAAAGATATTGGACTTCAAAGGAGGATGGCAATGAAAAATGCCAAAATGAATGTCAAAACCCTTACTTATAGAAACATGAGAAGGTAACCAATGACTCTTCTCCTCCCAACCATTCGATCTTGTAGATCCCAAGAACAGAGACACATCAATCCCATCAAAGAAGGCCCAAGGCCTAAATATCTCACGTAACCTAACCATCGAGTAGGGGAAATCACTGTGTCAGCCTAAAAATGGCAAGAATTTCCCATAGCTAACGCGAGCAACAAAAGATTATGTACTATATGGCCAGAGTATGGCCGACAACACTTGATCAGGAAAGCTCTTTGTAGTCTAACAACTACTCGAGCTTGGGAGGCTAGTATACTATATGGCCATCAGCGCATGGCCAACAACATTCGCTCAGTGTACTATACGACCATCAGCGCATGGTCGACAACACTTAATCAGAAAAGTTCTTTGTAGTCTAACAACTACTCAAGCTTGGGAGGCTAGTGTACTATACGACAATCAGCGCATGGCCGACAACATTCACTTCTCAAAACTCTTTGTAGTCTAAAGACTACTCGAGCTTGGGAGGCTAGTATACTATACGGCCATCAGCGCATACTAATAACATACATTTCTCAAAACTCTTTGTAGTCTAAAGACTACTCGAGTTTGGGAGGCTAGTGCACTATACGGCCAACCGAGAACATGACGGCCACCCACTACACAGGCCAACATGTGCTTAGCCACTTTTAACAAAGCTAGTCTCTCCATCTCCTTCCTACATTGGAAACACGCACCTGGCCTCTAACACGGGAACAGAGCCAAATAAATGACGCACCCCAAATCTGATAAGAGTCAAAATAAGTAAACTACACATCTTCCTCTGACACAACATGCAGAAAAAAGAGATAATATCTTTGACAGGAGAGACTACAGGTCTTCTTCCTGCTTAAGAAAAACAATCATTACATATATTAGTATAAATAGTAAAGAGTATAAGAGAGTTCATATCCTAATTAACATAGTTAATATCTGAGAACAGAATACTGAGTTGAGCGTTAGAGTGCCTTCCGCAAGTACTTCTCCTATCGTCCTAGTTACTAGAGATCACCTAGCAGCAGAGAGATAGACACAATTGGCACCTTAAAATCTTATTCTCATCCTCAAGGCTTCGTAAGAACATTTATTGTTCTCGGTCTATAAACTATGTAAGAACACATTTATATCCCAAAGTGTATTATTTCCAACATGAAAGCCAAATATAAAGGTGTTAACAAGGAAAAAAATACAATAACCAAACCATTTCTTTTACTTAATTGAATTTGAATAATTATAAAAATCATATCAAATAGTTTGTTACATCTAATAAAGTCTCATAATCATTATTAATTAAATTTTATCCACTTTATAAATTTGTATCACAGAAATCATTTTATTCAATGTTTAAAATATCTTTTTTTTTTTAAATATCATGTTGTTTAATTTTGTGGGATAACATTATTACTTTCATTTTCATATCTTTAACTTATTTATTAATTTAATCTCTTTCGTTTCGATAGTTTTATCTTATCAATCAATTTGTTTCTTCTTTCATCAAGAGTGAGTTCAAAAGTTAAAAAAATTAAAAAAAGAAATGAGCTAATTAATTGACAAGTTGAAAATAAAGAAACAAATTAATGACCATATTATCCTATTCATGTCAGTGTTACTTAAAAAATATTATAGACAATTAGTGCAACAATTTTTTTAATTAAAACCTAATTAAAAATATTCAAATTTATGAAATGTTTAAAATTTAATTAATTTTATTTTAATCACAGATTTATAATAGCTTTCTTTGTACGAACACTGATTTCATAGCATTTTGTTTAACGATTCCACCCTTCTTTCAACCGTAAGAAGGTATTCTCTAAATTTGTCGAGCCACCACACAAAAAAAACATATCGGATCAAACAATGCCTATGGGCGATATGTTTTCGTTATTCGTATATTTTTTTTTGTCTCAATTTTATATTTTAATTAAAATTAAAGTATATTGAACCAATAATTGACGGGTTTAATTGTAACAAAGTCAAATTAGTCCGAATTTTTGTAATCTTCTACCGAAAACCCCGACAAGTTAATTCGTTCTTGACAACTATTATACCCAATAAGTTATTTGGTCCATGGTAACTTCTGGTAA
>Ga0209700_102136_pt1 | contig 40572 bp, 23 predicted proteins | sample SiratroredBW_FD_187528 | JGI IMG/M metagenome (GOLD analysis project Ga0209700, IMG submission 187528) | Root nodule microbial communities of legume samples collected from California, USA - Siratro red BW (SPAdes) (version 2) | ecosystem: Host-associated > Plants > Roots > Nodule | place: USA...
AAAAAAAATAATTTTAATTAAAAATTTAAAATTAATTTTTTTTTTTTTTTTTTTAAGAAGTCATGGATGAGTGAGTGTCGCACGTGAGATGACCGAAGGTGAGATACAACGACGCAACGTGAGTTTTGCAAACGCGTTTTTTTGGACTTCGAGAAAAATCATGAAAGGTTTAGGATGAAAATAAAAGATTAAACATAACGCGGTTTTAACTTAACGGAATGATTGAAATGTTCCATCTACCAAATCATTTTTAAGCTCTCCAAATTAAAAAATAAAAATAAAATCACTGTTCACTCTCTCTTCTGTTACTGACTCATTGCAAAAGGTAAAATATTCTGCTGCGATTCACCCACCCACTAAACTTCTATACAATTAAATAGCCAATAAGTTTTATCACAACCTAGATTAAAATTCGAATCGTAGGAAAACTTTAGGATAATAATAATTATAATCATAAAAGTAAATTAATATTCATAACTAGTAATATAAAATTCATTACTCTTATTTATTTTTCAAAAACATTTATTACGATTTACACTTGACCTTATTAATTTGAGTTCAGACTTGATCAGACATTTTATCCACTACTTTGTGTTTATATCACATACATATACTCCATGTTCGACCACACATATCTAACACTTTAACCATTCCAGTGCTTTTTCTTGACACAAGTGCGTCTGGTAGAGAAGGTGTTAAAGATATAAAGATATAATGATGTAAAATTTACCTTCAAATTCAATAGAAGATGTTAAAGATATCAAGATTTTTAAACTTCAATTAATATAAGAAAGGTCAAGAGAAGATCTTGAATTTTGCCCATTTAAGTTAAATTTGTTGTTTTTATATGATATTTTTTTTATCTTCATTTAGAGTTTTTATTTGCCATTATGCAGCTATTGTCTTTTTCTTTAATCAATAAAAGACCATCAAATTAAAAAAAAAAAAAATAAAAAAAAAAACAAAAAAAAAAAAAAACAACAAAAAAAAAAAAAAAAAAATACAAAGAGAACCATAATACAAGAAAAATCAAATAAATATGATCAGTTTAAAGCCAAAGTACATAAAAAGGTATATACTAAGCCTAACATTCGCTAAGGACACACCATTAAACCAAAAATGCTTGATCCTTTGATCTTATAAATCTTCAAAATATGCATTTATTATCTTCATATTTTATTCATTAATTAATTGGATTATATAACCAAGGTGCTACTTCATATACTTAAACCTAAAATATTCACTTAAACAAAATGCCTTAAAATATATAGTTGTGAAACAAAATATCTAATATCACAAGGATATGAAGTGCATTAAAGTTTTTGAACTCATTATACTTGTCACATTGCTTCAATAATTAAGGTGCCTTGGGGGTATTAAAATTAAAATTTTAAACATAACACACAACGTGTACCATATGTAATTAATTAAAAATATTAGTTTGTATAAATATTATAAAATAAAAGAAATTAGTTATTATTTACATTAGAAGAACATAATGGCCAAAAATTCATACACTTTGATATAAACTAAAAAAGACGTGTTTAAAAAATGAGTTTAAGTTTAACTCATTTACACAAAAATAGTTTATAAAGTAAGTATTGTCCCACATATAATGTAAATTGACATTATCTTTAGTTGATGTGAGATCTCCAACATATATCCTGACATCGAGACACATCATGTGTGGATCTAAATACTCGTAGCGATTCGACAGTAGATGACACTATAGGCAAATCAAACTTTGCTTGAATACTCTCTGATACTATATTAAGAAGTGAATTTAAGTCTAACTCATTCTCATAAAATCCAATTGTAAAAAGATAATGGATAATGTAAGGATATATACTTAAATGTGAATGTATATTATTTTGATTAAATAGAACAATAAATAGTAGTAGCAGAATACAATTGTTTGACATAGAAAAAAGAAAATAATATGCAAGCTATGAGGACGATAGTGGTACGATTATGTGATGGGTAACAACCTGTGGATTTGGAAATAGAGAAATTAGCAAAAGAGAGAGATGAAGAAGGAAGCAATTTTTAGAAGAAGGTGAACAGTATCACAATTTTCCTATGCCACAAAGTGCTTCCACCTCTTACTAAAAGGCCTTCTGTGGTTACTCTTTGTTAAACCTTCAATTTCTGCTATATTAGACATCTGCCCTTATGTTATAACCAACTTTTCACTCTTATTATTTTCAGTTTCATCCTCCACGTGTGTTGTCCCAATTACTTCCTCCTCCTTGCTAATGACAGAGAATTGACTCTACTTATATATTATAAAATTTGATTTTTATTTCTTGTCGACGTGAGATCTCTAATAATGTTATTCTTTTTAATAATATAATAATATCTTTTTGTAATACAAAATAGGTAATATGATTTTTTCTTAGTTAGTAGGAAGACGAATTTAGAATTTTGTTAAGATGAATCCAAATTCATAATGCTTATGATCTCTTTGTGATTTGGGACTCTAAAAGATCAATGCAATAGAACTGAATTTTCATATTATAAGGTTAGTGCTATAAATGTGGAAGGTAGTATGAATATAACAATAGATAAACTCACACGAGAGGTTGAACTTGTAAAATGCAACTTAAGTTATCTCTCTATTAAATGGTGGAAGCAAAACATTTATAGAGTTTACATTAAAAAAATAAAAGTGGTAGTTTTAAAAGCCGCACTAAGTTAATTAAAATGTAGATATTATGCACGATCCTTAAATTCTACTAGTATTATACTCTAGTTAAAATTAGAATTTATATTTAATGAACAATGGCAATGGAAGTTAATTTTTACTGTCAACTTTGATTGTTGAGACGAGATTTTGATTTTGATTAATAAAAATAAGGAGAAACAAAGTTAATCAACATATGTCTTCTTGTGTAGAGGAGTCTTGAAATGATTTGGTACAAATAGATGAAGATGCTAAAGGTGCCATGGTATTACAAGCAGAAAGCAAAAATAGTAGAATGGATGTTATTAGATAGCTAGAAAAGGCACTTTCACATTGTCCACGGTTGGTGTGACACGAAAAGCTCATTTTTTTTTTTCAATTAAGAAAAGGAAAAAGAAAAATGAAGAGGTCCAAAAAAACAGTTGCAAAGGTGCTTCAAGACTATGCTGACTCAGACTAAAACAGCTATCCCTTGTACTAATTTTCTTCTTCTATTGCACTTTTCTTTCTTGAGTCATTATGTTGGAGAGGACCGCCATCAATTATATTTTTCTTCTTCTTCTTCTTCTTATTCTCCTTTTTTCCTTTTCCTTTATTTTATTTTTCTCCATTGTCAAAGGTTTGGCTTATGAAATGACTAATGAGGTAGCAAAAACGATGACGCATATCTACCATATAACTAATTAATGACTTTATTGAAAATGGATTCCCCGAGTATAATTTTCATTATCTCTTCCTCCACTTGGGAGGTTGAAAACTTTAGCAGTTACTATAGAACAAATTAATCTCTCTCTAATGCAAATATCTAATAAGATACATAACATTCATTAGCTTCATGTTCATGTCCAAAGAGGCTCCCAAGCAGTTCCAAAACTGTTGTCCTCTATGAAGCAGCTCATGTCAATGTGAGGCTGAGGCTGCACCATGTGCTGCTCCTGCGACTGACTCATTTCCATGCAAATTAGAGCCACCAAATTCGCTTGTTGGCACTGCATGTTCACTAGCTCAGCTTGTGCTTTAGCCAATTGTGCTTGAAGCTCACTCACTTGCTTCTGAAGTTGGCATATTGCACCTGCACACCCATAAACCGGGTCTCTAATCCTAGCATTTGCCTCATAAACCATGCTGCTCACAGCATCTGCTCTCTGGGACTCTGGTAGCTCCTGAAAATCAATGCATGTTCCTTCTGATTAACACAATTGGAGAAAATAAAAACAATTGCTGTGCCCAAAACTGATTAACATAGTGTGGACATATTCCAAATGGGAACACCTAAATTTTGACCATTGATCATATACAGTGGTCACCAAGATTCTAAATTTTAGTTTTGTAACAAACTCCGACATTGTGAAATATTGCTAACAAATGCAGTCTTATGCAGATGAGAGCAAACTAAAACTTTGTTGGTGACAATGGGGAGCAGTAAAGGAAGATAGAAAAAGAAAGTTAGAAAATGTTGTTTGACTTGGGCATTCTTTTTCACTAAAAGATGAAAAAGAAAGCAGTGGTTGCTAGAGTTGAAAGAAGAGAGAATTATGCACAGTTCATCATGGGCATCAATTAGGTATGCCCCTTGCTAGCTTTTCCTCCCACTATTGACCAAAACCCATGATTTTGTTTCTCTGAAGTGACCCAGAGACAATTTAACTAATTTTTTGTTGTCTTCCAAGAAAAATGCCATGGAGAGTGGACTTGTCAAACACAAAGCAACAAAGAGGAAAATTAAAAAACCAGTATTGGTGAATGCATGGTGTGTATGGTACCTGCAAGAACTTGATGATGTTGCTGGCTCCAAAGACTCTATGAGCAATGGTGAATTTGAGGGGATCAGTGGGAGGGAAATAGGGAGCCAGGACACACTTCTCGACGCACCTGCGGCGGAGGATCTTGCAGGCAGCGCAAGGGCTGACGACCACCGGCGGCGGCGGAGAGGGGGGAGCAGCAGAGGGAGAGCCCTGAGAGGGTGAAGGGAAAGGTGTGGGAGAGTGTGAGGGAGGTGAAGAAGATGAAGATGGAGGAGAGTTTGAGAGCATGGAGGGAACATGGATTGGGATTGGTGGAGAAGGTGTTGTTGAGGTTTTGAGTTTGTAGTCCATGGTGTTGTGAAACAGAGGAGAGAAAACAGAGGAAACAGGATTCTTAATATTGAACGAGATTTTTTGAGGTTGTTGCATATGATAAAAACCAAGGGTGAGTGGCTATATATATAGACCAAAGGGGAAGGGGACAAAGAGGGTGACTTCATCTACGTATTCAAGAGGCAAAGATGACGAAGTATTTCTCACGAAACCCGTATAAATTTGAAAAATAGGGATTTCATCATGAAAACATGTGTTAATAAAGTGAGATAAGACGTTGCATTTAATTAAATAATAATCTTCTTAATTTGATCTCGTTTTTTAAACATGATTATTGTTTGGTGTGAAAGAATATATAACAGTATGTAAAAAGGGTTTTTAGCTGTTAATCATTGCACGGTCAAGCAGTGGTCAACCAATTTATCTCTTGTTTCAGTTTTTGGGTGCCGAGGGGAGTGGTAATTGGATGAAGAAGAAAACATATTTTTTATATGATTTTTTAACAATATTGTTTGCTGTCAAACGCAAATATTCAAATTAATATTTAACGAAGGAAGAAGACAGCATGCAATTAGAATGGAGTGTGTAATTTATGCTATCCGTTGTTTTCTTTTGACGCAGAAATTTGAGAATGAGGGATTTTCTTAGGACTGAGAAAAAATGTTTGTAACGTGAAACTAAAAATAGTTAGGTACAAATTACAATAAATATAAATTAAAATTGAGATAATGTTAATGAGGAGATCAGATAATTTTTAATAAGTAATTAGTCGACATCACCCTTATACTAATATTGCAAGAAGACTACATATTCAACAAACTTCTGATCTGTTCAAGAGCTGGTTTTTTTGTTTAGCTTTGACTATATGTCACTTTTGACCAATTCATAAAAAAATTACAATAAGTTTTTTTTATCAACAATAATCAATTAAAATAAGTGATAACAACATATTTTCTAAGGCTTTTTTTATTTACTAAAATTTAAAAAATCATCACGAAAGGATCATTGAATCAGATGCCACAAGACTTACAAATTTGTATAATTACAAGAAAAAGCCTCTAAAAAAATGTATTTAAAAATTTGTGTTCTTAATATTTATAAACTATTACTTTGAAATTTGATAATACAGACGCAAAATTATATATGTAGACTATCTTATACATCTTAAGCAATTGAAATGCTAATGTAAGTAATGCTTTAGAAACTGACCTCTGCAATTGTTAGAGAATTTGCATAGATTATAAGTAATAATTTATAGTTAGATGTTATGATTATGTTTATTCGAAGAATATGTAAAACAATGACGTTAATAATTATGAGATGGTGATAATTATAATAGCAAAGCAATAGTAAATATAGTGACAACTGAACTGACAAAGAAGGTGAAAATGAATACTTTTCCGATGTGATGACGACGACTTGCAAAGCATATTTAATAACCATTGTAAAAACGTTGTCATTTCCACACTCACAAATGAATTAATGAGGTGATCATTGGTATATGCAGGTTGTATATAAATAACCTAAGCTTTTAGTGCAAAATATAATAATCCCTTTTTCCATGCAAAAGAAAGCTTTTAAGTTACCCATAAATAATAAAATTATTATTCTGGTTATGGAATGCGATTGTATTGAATGTATATTCCGGGCTTTAACCTTATCCATTGAATAATAATAATAACAATATAAAAAAGTTGAAATAAGTGTCAAATTTGAAACATATTTCTATAATTTTTTCTTGTTAATTTGTCGAGTTCAAACGACTTTTACTAGCAACTTGCGCATGTTCCTATAATATAATTCGTAATCTGATTTCACATGGACAATTATATAAAGTTCTGTAGACCAATTTTCCCACCTTACGATAATTGAAACCAATACTTCTTAAACAATTTTCTAATTGTAAAGAAAATGAAAGAGGTGGAAGAACAAATAAAGTATAGGTGAAAAGAGTCTAATCTAGATTAAAGATTCTTTATTTAGGACAACTTCACTCTATCGTTCACTCAATTTTCAATTTCTCTTATATGGTTACTTTACACCTTTCTAGTATATAAATAACCCTTTCCTTATTTATATATAATACAAAACACAATAACTTAATCATAAGAAACGTTAATCTAAAAGATAAATTTAATGCGCCAAAAATTTCATAATATAAATGATTACAAAGTAGTTTAAATTTACTTTAATTTATAAAATTACTTTATAAAGTAATATATATGTATAATAATAATAATAATAATAATAATAATAATAATAATAACTTGTATATATTTTTAATTAATGTATAATTTGTTTTACATCTCCATACATTTAGTTATACATCTCAAATATGAGATTATATATTTATAAGTAGTTAAAATATTTGATGATTATATTAAAAAAAGTTGACATAGTAAAAAATAAAATAAATGAATGGATAATGTATCTATATAATAATAATAATAATAATAGTAGTTTAACTTACCAATGAGATGGAGAAAGAACAAGGTCATTATAATGTGTGATACTAGTTGAGAGATGTGTGATTCATATAATAATGAGTGGGAATTTGATTTAATTCATTTTCTATGTAAAATGCCAAATAATCTATTTAATATTTAGTATAAACTAAGATAATGTGTTCCAGATTAATCAGGCTTTGGTTGGCATTGATTGAAATAATATTTAAGAAGATAAACTTTTTAACATGATTGAAACTCTACATGAAATAAGTTAATATTTACGAAAGACATTTTAATATTGATGTTAGCAAAGATTAATTTAACCCAATAAATGATATATATTAAATATTTACATTTTATAATAACACGTTTCGCAATTACCTTTTGAGTATAAGGTGTACTAGATTTAGTATAAGTGGGATAATATTTGTCTGTCGGTGAAGTAGGGTACGTATTTTAATCCACTATTCACTAATTTATATTAAAAGAGTTGTACTAGATGGACTACTACACGAACTAAACTTAGGAAACATAATATTTTTACAACGGAAACAAGTATTTAATAATTATATTATAATAATATGAATTAATGATGTATGAGTTAATACAATTATTTGAGCAAAGATGTTAATATATCGTTATTTAAATTTAATTACACTCAATGCACTATTTTATCAAAATCTTAATTCATCTCAAATGCTAAAAAAATATGCATATAACGTGATTGAGTTACATTAAGACTTGTAGAAGATCTGTTCTTCATTCTCACTTTCATCTTTCTAGTATAATGATTCAGATTTTTTTTATAAACATTAAAAAAATGGAATATTTTTTTAAACTAATAAAAATAACTTGAAATAAGTAATTTTTTTAATGGTATTATTAGAATAATTTTTATTTCCCTCTTTCTTTCTCTCTTGGGGAGATAAGACAATTTTTTCTTAAGTTTTGAAGTTTTTTTATTTTTTTTATTTTTTATTTTTTATAAATAGATCTTATCAGCTAGAAGGGCAACATAAAATAGAGTATTTCTATTGAAAAAAAAAAAAAAAGTTTATTTTGTTGCAGGTGTTGTTGCAGTTTGAAATTGAAAATTCATCTAGCTTGTGTTTGTTATTTTGTAACTATTGTAAGTTTTGGGTCTAGATATAGATGTAAAATATTTGAAATGGATTAGATAGAATCTCTTGGATTTATGATGAATTTCAATGTTTTTTTTGCAATTATATATACACGTTGATCTTAATTTTAATAGTTTACGTTTCCAGTATTTTTAATACAACATTTTATTATGATTTGTAACCGACACATGAGTATAAAATATTGCATGGTCAAGAGAAAATTGTAGACTAATCTAAGACTTTAAGTTTCATCTATTTATTGTATATTATGAACATTGATGAATATATTATGATTAGTGTTTATATTTAATTTATGTGGTTAGTTATATAATACAAGGACGTTACACTATCTACGCATGATTAAAAAAAATGACTCTTTATTTTAATCATTATTCTTTAATATCATAATTTTTTGAAGTTATTTGATTTTCTTCTTCTTTCTTTTTGTATATTATATTATTGAAATAAATACAAAAACTATTAAATATGTAATATGAGGGATGAATCATATTCCGAAGAACCTGAATTTTAATGAAATGGTACTGTGATGTACCTTTGGTTGGTTAATTTTGAGATATAACATTACCCAGATAGATTATGATTATAGAATTGGACCATTTTGGCTTTATCTATATTTGGCATTACAGCCAAAATCTTCCACTTGCATAAAAATCTCAGGCACTGTCAAAACAACAAGCGCAACGTAGCTGAGTAGCATGAAATCACAAGCCATTAGTCTAATAGGGAACTGCAAAATAACTATAACTTTCAGGTTAAACCTCTTTTAAGTATATTTAAAACACAAAACGAAACAAAATATTTTAAAGTATATTTAAGACACAAAACGAAAGAAAATCACCCTGTTTTTCTTGGATAGGTTTTGTGGAGCCAATAGATTCAATTCAACCTTGCTAGCTAGCTCATACATGGCATGCCATATTTTGCGGTGTCTTAATTCAAATACATACCATGTGTGCACACGTGTACTATCTTCTGTGCCACCACCTCAGACCAATCCAACACCACGTGCAGTTGCGTGATAAATATTCCTACACCAAACAACACAAATACTTCTTCACGCATGCAATGAACCAGCTTAAAAAGGAAAGTTCTTAATGTCAATTTGAGAGAATACAAATATTACCAGTTTTTCCTCATGCATGAACGAATATGGATCATAGTTTTACCATTTTATCGATACAAACACTTTCTTCCACTTAATTACATTCCTTGTCTCATTAAAGTGCCCTACTTTTCATATCTGCACGGTAACTCGGGAGACTAGTTTTCTAATTTCATCATGATGTACCATTCTATAAAGAAGAGGTATATATATAATCATTGAATCCATTATAGTAAACCTCATAATTCATTCTCTAATTAAACATTTACTTAGCTCGAGTATCGATATTTTTTTAGCCTGAAAAGTGCCCCAACACTAATAATGTAAGAGTGGTTTAAGTCAAGATGACAATAGGAGCATGATCATTTGATCATTCACCACCAACATTGCTTCTTGCTTTTATCTTCAAAATAAAAATTAAACTTCAACACAGATGATGAGAAACTTGCAGAGGAATCAGTTTGGGCGAGAAAACGCGCGTATTAAGTTCAAAATCCTTTATACAGTTTTTATTTGAAAGTGAAGAAAACCTATGTAGATATCGAAGATTTTAATGTCACATATGACTCACAAATGACATGTTTTGATGGAAATTAGAAAACTATGGTTGGTGTCACAGCTAGAATATTGGTCACTGGTGATGGGTTGAAAGTCAATAAAAAACGTGCATAAATATAGATATGATTCAAACGTTCATCTCCCCCAACCCCTAAACTAGTTAATGGATAATGACTTAGTAGCTTTGAATCGGGGTTCATGGTGATAGTTCAAAATTATAGCAACAGTGTGGGACTTTGGCGGTTCAAAATGGTGATGGAATAACAGTTGTTTTGGTCCCCTTCATATGGGTTCCAATTTCTTGTGCTTAGAATCTGTTCTTGCATGCCACTGTTGGCATACAGATATAATAGCTGCATCCACTATTTTGGGGAAGATGCTTGCAAAATAAGGTACCCAATTCTGTGGATATTGGAAGAGGAAAAACAAGGAGCTACTTCTCCTGTATTACACTTAGAAAGGAACTACACGTTTCAACGTTTCATGCCTACACAAATTATTGCACAGTACATCATCATTATATATATTCCATGAATTTGATACAAAATAATCAATAATTTTTTAATTTCGATTACCACTCTGACTGACCAATTTTATTGAGCTAGGATCTCTTCTTCCTATTACATTTTTTTTTAAATATTTTGGAATATTTTAATATAAATCCAAAATTGGTTATAAATAAATATCAATTTATATTAGCCACTTAGTTCTCTTACTCACTTTTATATTAATATTATATTATTTTTTGGATAAATTATTTTACAGATAAATTCTTGACAGTCAATCTAAAGGTCAAATTTAACAATTTGGAAATACCTCTTTTTCTACCTTGAAAAAATTACATGTTCCTTTCCGGTAAGAAAATAAAAACAAAATTGTACAATATTCTAGCACTTTAGAAATTTTGTTTGTGGTGTGTTAGATAATAATGTAGCAAAAGAAGTGGGGACCTGCAATTGTGCTGATAATGGCATGTCTTGAGACAATGTACATTGTCTTACAAGTCATCAGGTCATGTGATTAATGTAACTTTTTTTTTTTTTTTTTTTTTTTTTTTACTAAGATGAGTACTGTTTTTCAACATGCAGGTAGGAAGGTAGTAGATACAGAGGGATTGGGAAAATCTTGGTTTGTTACTTTTTATTTTCATTTATAAGGGTTCAGCATATTTAGTAAACTTTCTTTAGCTGACATATATACACACACATATTTATATATTTATATATATATATATATATATATATATATATATATATATATATATAATATTGAAAAACAGTACTCAAAATGTATAAAGAAAATTGCATAGAAGTTTTATCCCAACATATATATGCATGCATAGAGACATAATACAATCCGGAACGTACAGCTGGTGTTCGAGCTGAACATGCTGAATGGCTAAGTGATTCCTCAGAAGTTTAAATTTAACCAGTTTTTTATTTCTTTGGTTTGTGATCATGAGAAATTTCTTTGTGATATGTCTTATATTTTAGATTTATACACAAAACAAAAGACCTTTTAGATATCTTTTTTCATGTGTTTATTGATGTGTGTGTGTGAGTATTTATATATATATATGCATGCAAAGTATATACATTATTGCTCCAAAACCTTGATACATATAGTACTTTTTGGAATTCGATATTTATCACTCTCTCAATACTGCTGACAACCTAACTGATATTTTCGTTTTTGAAACTCAGAATCTTCAAAGAGTGCTCATATCCGGACGAAACACGACGCCGTCAAATAGGAGAGGAGCTAGGGCTAGATGCTAAACAAGTAAAATTTTGGTTTCAGAACAAGAAGACACAATTAAGGGTTAGTCTATTGTTTTTCATGATACTCCATTTTTAAGGACAAATATCTTACATGCTTATTCTTAGTCAGTTAATAGTATACTTACTTACCATTTTGTACATTGATTTCGTGCAATTTTCAGACTAAAAGTGAAAGATTAGATATCAATGCTCTTCGTCTTGAGAATGAAAGAATACAAATGGAAAACCGTATTATGAGTGAGACTTTGAAGACTGTAGCTTGCGGACCTTGTGGGGGACGAGCTATGCAACCAGAAGAACGAGAACTTTATTTGCAAATCTTGAAGGTAGAAAATCTTCTATTAATCAAAGAGGTTAGTAAACAGTATATTAATTAATTGTTTCTCTTGTGATGTGAATCTCAGGATACTATTGTGAATTATTTTTCAGTGTGAGAGAGTAGTCTCATTTATGGCAGACAGTGGGATTAATCCAGAACTTCTTCCTGCTATTCCTTCTTCTTCTTCTTCTTCTTCACTTGATACCTTACGAGCAAGTTTGCTAAATCAAACGGTTGGAACTTCACAAAATCAACTCTTTCCCAATCATGAACCTCAAGTTCCTACTCATGAAGGATATATTCTTTCCCCTGCTCAACATAATATTCCAGCAGTTAATCAAGATATTCCTACTGCTACATCAACCCTTTCTCAGGATATTCCTATGCTTGATCATGGCCAATATCAAGAAATTCCTGCTCCTGCACTTGATCAGCATGTTTATTCTCCTGCAACTCTTGATGCCTTTTTCAGTCTAGATGATTCTCTTTTGATTTCTTGTCTCGATTATAATATCCCAGCTTTGGTTACTGCTCTTGATCAAGATATTCCCACACTGGCTTCTACTCATAATCAAAATAATAGTAACGTTTCCGCTGTTGAGGAACAAAGCCAAGGACCTAATCCATGTTTAAACGTTCCATATGTTACTCCTACCCCAGATCAAGATATTCCTCCTCTTGGTCAAGACATTTCGTCCATTTTTCAGGATCATACACCATCTCTTGATCTTGATCTGGACGCGATACTTCAAATTTTGAACAGCGATCCGGTATCCCAACAGACCACCAGCGAAAATAAAGATACGGAAAAGGCACGAATGTTGAAGATTGCGAACAATGCGATGGACGAGTTGATGAAACTCTTGAGTATGAACGAACCCTTCTGGTTCAGGTCTCTGGTGGATGAGAGATTCATTCTGCAGCGTGATTGCTACCAAAGGATTTTCCAAAGGAGTACTAGCTTAAACGGTCCTCATGCTCGAGTAGAGTCTTCCAAAGATTCACGAGTGGTGAAAATGAGTGGGACAGACCTCGTGGAAATGTTTTTAAATGAGGTTAGCACTTCTATAACTCTATTCATCAAACATTTTATTGGTTATCTTCACATTTGAAATATTAATACTCTTGAAATATGATCCATATACTTTGATCTTTCAAGGACAAATGGGTTGATCTATTCCCAACAATTCTTCAAAGAGCCGAAACAATTGAAGTACTCGAAAGTGGTTCGTTAGGAAACCGAAATGGAGCTTTGCAGCTGGTATGTTTTCCTGAAAACCTTGCTTTATGTGATTTTGCTATAATATCATTGGATTAGGTGATAAGTCAAGAATATTTGTACAGATGAATGCAGAAATGCACGTTCTTTCACCTTTTATTCCATCTCGGGAATTCCACTTCCTTCGTTATTGTAAACAAATTGAAGCAGGTGTGTGGACCATAGGGGATGTGTCAATTGATTCTTCGACACACAAAACCTCTACTGTTTCTAGCTCTCGGAGGCTCCCATCTGGATTGTTGATTCAAGAAATGACTGAGGGATTTTGCAGGGTTAGTAAGTAAATTACATTATCTGTTATTTCTTCATAGCTCTTTTCTCTTGCACGCATTTAGAATCCACTTTCTTTTTTCAATTTAAAACTAATTATTTTCTTCTTTTCTTCTTGTTCCTCATGTCCATCAGAGAATCAATTTTGAATTACATTTATAGAATAGATTAACTAAATATATAAACATGTTAATTTAACTGAAAAAATGTCACGTATATATTGTGGTTACAAGTTGAGTAATGATCATTTATGACTTATATGTAGCATGGAGACCCATCAAATAGTTAATATAGTGGCACTTAATATGTCTTCCATTCTTGTTTTTGAGAATTTAGTGTATAGTACCAATATCTCGAGAGAAGTATATTTTGCAAAAGAAGCTAGTGTTGTCTTCACTCATTGCCGCATTGTTTGTACAGTATTGTTGAATCTCAACCATATCCTTTCCTTTGTGCCCTAACAGAATGCAAGCTAGTTATATTGTTTAATTTTGACAGGTTTCTTGGGTGGAGCATGTGGAAGTGGATGATATGGACCAAACTCACCATCTTTACAGAGATCTTGTTGGTGGCAATAATGCATTTGGAGCAGAAAGATGGGTTTTAGCACTTGAAAGAATGTGTGAGAGGTTTGCAAGTGCCTCAGCTGAAACTCTACCTAGTTGTGAGGCTGGAGGAGGTTGGTTACATTTGGTTTTCTTCGCTCCAAACCCTACTTCTCATTTTAAACGTGATCTATTATTATTTGTTCATATCTGAAGTCTATGGCATTGGTTTTGGCAGTGATTAGGTCACCTGAGTCAAGAAGGAATGTAATGCTAATAACTCGTCGTATGGTTAAGTCTTACTGCAGCAGTTTGTGTATGCCAGAGAACACGAACTTCCCACACGAAACCATGATGAACAATGCTGGTATTAGAGTTAACATTCGAGTGAACATGAACGACCCAGGTGAGCCTAAAGGCATGATTCTCAGTGCAGCTACCTCCTTTTGGCTTCCTATCTCTCCACAACATATTTTTGACTACTTGATGGATGACAGGAAACGAGCGAAGGTTCAAACCCTAAACTTATATAAACCACGTATTTTGTTATTTGATACTAAATTTTAATCTTGCATCGCAAAATCATCAATGCTTCCTTGTTATTTTCGTTGTAGTGGGATGTTCTATGCTCTGGAAATGCAGGGCACGAGATTCATCGCATTACAACAGGTAGTAATCCAGGAAACTGTGTTTCCATCATGCGGGTACGTTCTTCTTGTTATTTCTATTTCAGTTTCATGTTTCCATGCTATATTCAGAACTAAATTGGTATGTTTTTCAATAAGATTACGTGAAACGTATTATAGAAACTCACATATACGTGTTTCAGTCAATAAACATGATCAAGGAAAATATTAAATACACTAATTAACTTTCTCTTCTCTCTCATTTTCCTCAAATTCTTGCCATATCTTCTCTTCTTTCCATCTCAAACTTCATTTTTAGACAAACTTTTAACATAGTCTTAAAATTGTGTTTTTTTAGGATTTAGGGTTTAGGAATGAAAATTCCATTCATTTTTTTTTCCTTGCAACACTATTATATTTTATGCTATTCCAGACAGGTTGGGTTGACACTATTCTCTTTCATATCTCTCTTTTAAATTGTAAGTTTTGTTTTACAGAATTGATATATGAGAAGTGTCATCAAAATTCATTTCAATTGTTGATATGCAGCCTTTTGTCCCTAAAGAGAACAATATAGTGATTCTCCAAGAAAGTTATGTAGATGCTTTGGGATGTGTGATGGTATACGCTCCTTTTGACATGAAGGCATTGAACAACGCCATGATCGGAGAAGACTCGTCACGGTTTCCGATTCTTCCCTCTGGCTTCACCATATCTAGGGATTACAAATCAGATGTTCCTGAAGGACAATCTGGAGAAGTTGGCAAATCAGAAGGTTCGTTGGTGACTCTAATGTTTCAGATCTTGGCTTCTAGTCCATCTAGAATGACCATTGTAGACATCGAATTTGTAGAAAATGTTAATGCACTTGTGACCTCAACAATAGAGAATATTAAAGAGGCTTTGAACTGTTCCGATTCAAAGTAACATGTTTTCAAACAATAGAGAATACTAAAGATGCTTTGAACTGTTCTGATTCAAAGTAATATGTTTTCAAGATGTACATTACTTTTGAAATAAAAGAAAACATCCAGTTTTTGTTAATGTTCTAAACTGTCGTTAGGTACATTGAATTCAACGTTTTCTTAGATTGTTTTATTTGTAAGTCAAAAGTGATATAACTAATTTAAGAAGAGACGATTTGTACATTCCTGCCTAGCTGAAGTTCTTGACAAGATAACTGAATAGAGCAAAATGAATTAAGTGGCAAATTTCTGTCTTTTAGTAAATGAGATTATACTTAATTCAGCATTATTAAACTAAATTGTGAAATAAGAATTAGATCTTATTTTCTAGTGAATGTGATATAATATTTCATGTGAGACCATAAACTAGTTACTGATCTATACACTACTTCTATTATTACTTCTATTATTGAAAGAGCTATCGCGCCTTGCTTCTTGCTTGCACAGGAGATCAATTTTCATGACATGAAGTGACATCTTTCATTTACACCCATTCTTTGTACCTTTTATCCAACATAGTCCATTATAGTTGTCAAACCTTAAATTTTCTATGGGCTTTCAATTAAGATTAAGATAAATATTTCATTAAGATAGAAAGAATTTCTCCTAACAATATTTAAGTTAAACGCTCTTAGGTTTGACTGGAAAATGTGCACATAAACAAACAACAAACATTACATTTTAATCTTGATATGCAGTGAGATATAGAAGTGCATTGATATTTGAAGGTAGACTTAGTTGTCCACTTTTCTAGAATCCTTTTATGTTTTTGTGTGTATGTGTTCTTGTGTTTTAATATAATGTTAATCTAACTATAAGTATCCATTGAACCTTTTATACATAAACTCGAACATACAAACTAATGTACACATACGTTAGTAAAGGAATTTTTCATAACTTTATTAATCTGTATTTATATGTAAAATTAATCACTAATACTAATCACATTCCTTTTGTTTTGTTGTTAATATAATGTCCAAAGTGCAAACCTTGTATACACATAAAAACTAATGATATTTGAATGAATATATATTATGTATTGTACCTTGTTTCTATTTTTATATTATATTGAACACTAGTACAACGAAACAATACATTTTATAAATAAAAGAAAGCATATACACTTAACTTAATTTAAGTCCAGTAACAAGATATATTGAAATTGCTATAAAGATGTCACTATGAAAATTACACTACACCAATCACATTCTAAACATGTATAAATATAAGATGAAAACACATGAAGAACATAACAACTACAGTTATATTATTTTAAAAAGCTTGTAGAGTCTATATATTATGTATTGTACCTAGTTTTTATTTTTATATTGAACACTAATATAAGGAAACAATACCTTTTATAAATAGAAGAAAATATGTCCTCTTAATTTAAGTGTGATTAGTAAATTTTCTTTACTTGTTAGAAAGGCAGATGAGATGTAGCCTTTGAAAAATGGTGAACTAGTATATATTATGTGTGTTTGATCTCTTTCTCCCTCAACCTTGATTTGTGTTTCATTTTGCTACATTATTTGTTTATTTGCGTAAAAATAAATCAATTAATTTCGTAATCAACCAATTGAATTTGTTGTACTGCACTCTGATGGGTATGCTTTTATTCACACTTAACCTTGATTTTCTTAGACTGTAATTGAGAATAAATTTATTTTTCAAATAAGATTTACTCAATCAGAGTTAATTGGACCTTAATTAAGATTATGAGTTAAACTTGGATTATAAGCATATTCTCTTACTTTTTTTGTTTATAATTATCTGCAGATATCTTATGGGCTCCAAATCTAATCAGATATTTTGTAAAGATATTATTTAGATTTTCTACAAAGATGATCATCTATAATTCTTACTTGATTCAGAGCAAATCTCCTTCAAATACTTTGCAATATCTTTTTGCAGCAGATTCAATATTATGAGTTGATATCTGGAACAAAATTTGGAAACAAAATATCTGAAAGAAATTGGGAGATGAAAAATCTACAGCTTTACTGGAAAGAAGATATTTACAAAATTAACCCTTAACACATAAGGAAACATTTGATAATTGTAAAGACAACATCTAAAAATTAAGTTGAGTTAATTTATTGAAGAAAATAAGATTATAAATAGAGGTTGGAGAAGATATGAAAGGGACACTGTTGCATAGCATAAACTCTAGTTTTATTTGCTTTTGTAATTCTTAGTGCCTTCATCATGGAAGGCTAAACTCCTTTGGATTGATTCTCTTGTGATTTCGCAATGAATTATAAGGTTTATCTCCTTTGGGTTGATTCTATTGTGATTTCGCAATGAATTATGAGGTTTATGTTTAATAAAGTTTTGTTCTTTACATTCTATAACAATTGGGATGATATTACTGGTCTGTTTGAGATCTGATTTTGGAAAAGTATTTACTTTTGAATGCTTGTTGAGAATTCAACTGTTTTTCCTTTAACTAGAGTTATCGGTTAATTCACTTAGTCTTAATCAAATTTTTGTATGCTTAGTCAAGAAATAAAAGATATACATCTTATTGAGTATATGCTTGGAGACGAGTGTGATATATTGAATATATCAATAGACACTTGTTTTGCTAATAAGATTGAATTTGATTGATATTTGTTCGATTGAGTTCAACTATGTGAGGAGAATTGAAGGATAATAATCTTAAGAAAATCTAGGAAAGAATTTTTTGCGAAAGAATTTGAGAGGCAACTTATTTTATTTATTATTTTTAAATCATCTATTTTAATTTCTTGTACAACAATCCTCAAACCCTTCCTCTTTAATTTACTATTATCACGTTCTTTATTACAGATAAGTTTTTGAATATTGATTGTCTGAATTTATTATTGGATTTGTTGAGAGACGACTTGAGATTAACTTTTCCTTATTTATACAATCATCCTTCTTGTACCTCGGAAGATTCACATGAAGTTTCATTGATTTTATTTTAATAGAATCTAGTTCTTTTCCATACTCATGTTTTCAACATCATAATACCTCACAAAATCATATTTGTTCCCCCACCTCTTTGGCTTTCTTGAAATGAACACTTCATAAAGCCTTCCCTATCTCTGAAAAAAATTTTTGCCTCCCCTGTTCTCCAAAGTTGTGAGGGAAGTTGGAAAAGAAGAAAGTTGTTACATTCTGAGGTTGAGGCTGGATGTTGGGAAGTTTCAAGCAGAGAAGAGAGAAAAAAAAAACAATTTTATCAATAACAAAAAATGAATAATATGATAATTTTGATAGCGTATCAAAAAAGAAAGAAATAATATAATTCATGAAATCAAGATATGTATCATATATGTAAAAGATAAGACTATGAATAATAACCAATATACTAAAAGAAAAAATAACTGATATAATATTTGTAATATCTAATATATAATTTATTGTAATATTTTCATATAAGACGGTGTATAATTCCATATTTACATATTTACAAAGTTTCACTTTATAAATATTACTTTCTCACTCATCAAACATTTTTAATACAAAATTATAATTAAATTAAAGTAAATAATAGTTTTAATGTGATAATCTTACCTATGTCATTATATTTCTTTAGAATAGATATACCGAAATGAACCATAACTCTCACATATAAATCTAAACATATTAAAATTTAAAATTTTTAATTGTTATAATCTTGTTTAAGAAAAATTCTTACATCCAATAAGTCACATTTATTACTTATCTTTACTCAAAAGAGTAATTATCACTTTAAAAAAACTATTTAAAGATCAATTTTTAGTTACTGTTGTTAATTGTGACCAAAATAGTCATTAGATTTTAGTTATTAAATAACTACACAAATTAAATAACTACAAAATAAAAGTAATGATTGAATTTAGTAACCAATCAAGTCAAAGATAATTGATATCTAAGGTTTTAGTGACCTATATAATTATATTTTAAATTAGTCTCTAACTTAATTAGATAACTTAATTAGATACCAAATTAGAATTTAATGACATGGGTCACTAAAACTAATATTAGATATCATCAGTTATCTTGACTTAATTAATTACTAAATTCAATCATTAGTTTTATTTTATAATTATTTAGTAACCAAAATTTGATTTGATAACTATTTTAGTTATAATTAAAAATTGATATCTAACTAACTTTTTACTTATACTAAAATTTAAATTTTAAAATTTAATTGTACAATTCACAAGTTAACTTTAACTATTAAATTTAATTTCTAACAACTACATATTTCTATATCTTTCCTCTATAAAAAATTTTGCACCCAAAATTAGATAGATTAAGTCATATAGTTTGTTTTCATCACTGAAGCAAGAAACATAAAAGGAGTTGTTATGACGAAAAGGGTATAAGGCATTCCTATAAGTTAGTTTAACTTACCAATCTGCGTGGAGATGAATTTCTTGGTGGTGTGGGGGACCACAAGTGCCGTTAATTATACATTTTAGAATCCAAACTAACGCGCTTTCTTCTCCAATCACCTTTTGTGTGAACCATGGTATTCTTTCTTTTTCCTTTTCTTCCACCTCATCTTTGCTTCTCCATAATTGCCACTTTAATTCTTTATTTTTCTTTTCTAAAATATTTTAAGAAAACAAAAAGAAGCATTTGTATTTCAATATTTTAAACCATTTTATACTTCTTACAAAATTGCATTGTTAAAGAATACTCAAACTACTTCCATTTATAGTAAAGATTTTCGTAAAAGGTTGATTAGCATACTATTATTATATTTGGTAAATACAAAAGTTGAACTCAATTTGTTGAAAAAAGAATAAGATTCTAAAGGCTTTTAGGGCAATACCATGCAAGATTTACATGGAGAAGTGCATACGTGGAAGATGTTCTTAAAAAAAGATTGTTAGGGTTTATGAAATTATGCCTCAATATCTAACTGAAACAAATGTCAAAATATATATAAGGTACATAACTCATTTTATCTCACTTTCATTCTTGTATTTGTATCTCTTCCCTTCTTATAATTATAAAATTTATATATATAACATTATTTAACCTTTAATATCCACTTTCTTTCAATGCCCAAAACGTATCAACATTATATATATTATTTATTTTAGGCATCTATTACACGTTAGTTGAAATAGGAGACAGGATTAACGTATCAGTTTAGGACATTGTTTGGGAAAGAGATGTACATGTTCATCTAAAAGAGGAAAAAGCACTTAACAGGTGCAATTTTTTTCATTTTTTACTAAATAGGTGAAATTTTTTATTTTTTTTTACGAAAATGAGTAAGTCGTATCACGTAAGTACAACTTCTTCAATTAAAGTCGTGTCACGTTGGCACAACTTAAATGCAAAAAAATGAACTGAAGTCGTGTCATGTTGGCACGACTTCAGTGTAATTTTTTTTTACCATTGAAGTCATGTCACGTTCACACGACTTCAGTTCATTTTTTTGTATTGAAGTCATGCCAACGTGACACGACTTCAGTTCATTTTTTTTGCATTGAAGTCATGTCAATGTGGCACAACTTCAGTTCATTTTTTTACAATTTCGCATTCGCTTAAAGTTGTACCACAATGACAAGACTTCTTGAAGTCATGCCTACGTGGCACGAATTACCCATTTTCGTAAGAAAAAAAAGAAATTGCACCTGATTGGTGCTTTTACCACTAAAAGAAGTAAAACTTATAGAGACCGTTGCAAAACTGGTGTACAAAAGAGACTAGCAGCACTAACTATGGAAAATTATGCAGAATACATTTCACTGTATAATAATTTTAGGCTAAACATAAGTTTCTATAAATGTTTTTAATTCTCATTTGGTCCATGTAAGATTTTACTAAATTGGTTTCTAAACATTATCAGTTTAATCTTATTCACCCTTGTGGTTGAATAAAAAAAAGTTTTAAGTAATTCAAATGCATTGAATTAAGCAAATTTAAACATTAAATTTAAATTAATTTATTTTTTCAAATATTTTTTTTTTATAACAAGACAGTTTAAATTGATGGAGCTTTAATTATCTTATTTGGATATACTATTTCAAGTACTTCTAAATATAAAATATCAAATACAGAAATTATTACAGAATAAAGCTTGTCATGTTAATAAAAAAATTCAGATAGACAATGACAAAAAGTAACCACCAGTCTTCAATTAAAAAAAAATTGCTAACATGTACTTAAACCTAGTTTTACTAATAATGATAAAAAAAATATTCACAAACATCAACATCATGATGACTTCCATAAGCATGTCTGAATAATATATTAATTGAAAAAAATAATCTTTATCAATTTCACCCGAAAAGTATCAACTTACATAGTCTAAAAAATAGTATTATAGTCACAGATAATAATTTGTTTTGTTAGAATCAACTCAAAAATAGTGTTTATCAATGTTGGTTGAAAAATAATCTTGAAATATATTATGATGAACATTGATAAAAAAAATAACTTCAACTAAAATCAATTAAAATAATTTCAATTAACATCGATAAGAATTCATGTTAACATTTGTGGAAAACATTAAAAAGGAAAATCTAATAATATTAGTTATTGACAAAAAAAATCTTGGTAGTTGTGACAAAACATAACCGCATATGTACTTTAATTTGAAAGCAATCCTAAAAAAACAACATATCAAACTAATAATTTCTCATTCTTAATTAAGTCGAATCCGTCCTAATTAAAGATTACTTAACAATACTTCCATTAAACTTTAGTTAAGAGATAGATTATAATAAAAAAAGAAAAAGTTTATGAAAAAGTATATAAAGAATTTTAAATTCTTGTTATTAAAATTCTTTCTTTTTAACTAATCAAATTACTCTTGTCACAACTTTTAGAATTTCATATTTTTTTAATTCTTTTTTTGTCCAGAATATTTTATCATAAAATTTTCAAATTCTTTATAAAATCTAATTAACTTTAAGAAATTCTTATCCAAACATGATATTACCTTTTTTTATAATTTTTGTATGTATATATATTACACTATTAATTTGGTTATCCGTGATAAGAGGATGTTATAGGTATAAAAACAAATTGAAAATGCATCATAAAGACCTAATAAAGAAGTGTTAGAGGCATTATGAAAAAAAAGGCGTGTTAGAGACTAAATTATATCTACAAAAACCAATTGAATATATATATATATATATATATATATATATATATATATATAAGAGATATATATATATATATGCTAATAATAACTAATCCATAACGCTTTGAACTGTAGAAGCTATAATTTAATACATGTAATGAAGAAAATTGAAATTTTACATGTGAAAATATTACCTTGTATTTTTAACTTATTTAAAATTCAACTCATTGACATGCATAATTATATATTATGGGATTTGATCCAAATCTATAGCTTGAAAATAATTTGAAGATTATAAATGTATTCTTTTAGGATAATAAAAAATGCTTATGGTTCAGTTGAGGGAGAAGTTATTAATTATAATAAAGGGTTACTAAGAAACTTGATAAAGGTAAATAACGTAAGAAGTTAAATTACCAATACTATTTTATAATTTTGTTTGCTAATAATAATATTTTCACCGGATCGATAGACTTGTTAAATCTAATCATGTAATACTTGTGTAATGTGCTTATAATACATAAATTTTTGCTATAATTACTCACATTTATCAAAGCAAGATGGAACATTTTTGAAGATTTTTATAGCTTATCTTATCAAACAAATACTTTATCTTATTTGCATTATTGATATATAGAAATTATTTAGACTTTTAGAAATTACTAGAATTAATTTTTTTATCACATCCTATCTCTTATACCAAAAACAAGAATTACTTTTGCTGTTTTAGTTTTTGTCTGTAATCAAGATTGTCTTGCAAACTTGTAATAGCTTTACCTTCTTAATAAATTAATGAATTATTTTTTTTCATAATTAACAATAAGAAACATTTAGTGATTTATATATGATTTCTACATTTCAATAACTATTTTAACTTATTTCAATACCATTTTTTAAAAGTAAATGATTAATTTTATTTTTAAAGTGAGATATAGTCATTCTAGTCTTTACAAGAATAAAATATTTACTTTAATCTTTAAGAAGATCCTATATCATATTATTAAATTTTATAAGATTGTTTTACCATTAAAATATAACTTCAATTACTACTTCAACAATAAATCAGAGATTATTTTCTCATAAAATTATAATATTATAAATTTTAAACATTTTACAAATTAGATTAGTATTTTCGCGCTTTCAAATATTAAATTAAAAAAAGGGCTTCAAAGGAACAAATTATTGGTTTTTTTTTTTAATGAACCTATTACATTTATAGTGGTCCTACAAATTTATGTGTGAATGAATCACAGAGTGTGGGTCTTGAAAGCAAGAATCTGACTGAATTGTTTGTTACTGAATGACTCTTTTTATTTTTATTTTTTTATTTTTTTTCCAATTCCTATGACTTAAAAGATTAAACTATACATTGGATATTTTCCTTTTTAAAGTGTCACCATAGTTCCTACCTCTCCTCTACTTTGTCTCCTCCTTTCTCACAACAAACTCTCTATAGAAAACAAAGGAAGAAATTCCAAATCCTTCTGGTTTTCTATATGAAACTACTTCTCACTCTGCATACTATTCAGTTTTCTTTCTTTCTAGTATAGGTAATTTTCAAGTTTATAAATAAAATAGCAAGTAATTACTTTCTTCATTCAATGGTATCAATTTTTCAATTTGGTGTTAGAGCCACCTAAAGCAAAACAAGATTCAAATCATCAAATCTAAACATCTTTCTCAGTGAATGCTCAAAATTCTGGAGTCTAACTGTTGTGTCTTTTTTTTTTTTTTTCTTTTTTCTATTGTTTTTTTTTTTTTTTTTTTTCTTTTTTTTTTTTTTTTTTTTTTTTTTTTCACTCACATGGTGTGTTCTTTTTGTTTATTTTAAATATCTGATTCTGTTGATTTGTGTCAACTACTGCAGAGAGAGCAATGAGTACAGGAGACAGGCCAAAAATGCATGAGCAAACTGGTTGCTTTGATCCCAACACAATAGGAGAAAGCATACCCTCTCTAAAGGATAACTTCCCTCAAACTCTTCCAGACCCTCTAACTCCATCACCTATGGTTGTAGGCAACACCACAAACACTGATAATGGCCTTCAAGAGAATCTTGAGCTTTCTGTGGAGGAGCTCTCCTTTAACCATCACAATCTACAACACCAAGATGTCTCAACCTATGCAAGTGGAGTCACTGCCACATCTATTGACATCCCTCATTCACAGCACCTAGGCTTGAACATGGGAAACTCCTACATCAACAACACCAACAACATGGATAACCATTTGGTGCAAGAGGTCATTGATGCCCTTCCCTATCAGCACCAGCCAACTTGGGACCCTACTACTGTTCAGGAGTTGCAAGACATGGCCTATGCTAATCAGATAGAACAGCAACAAAATGAACAACAGTTTCAGCAAATGGAGACTCAAAACTGCAGCCAAAGCTACAACCCCTCTTCCATAATAGACCCTCCTTACCCTTCACCAGATCTCCTAAACCTTCTCCACTTACCAAGATGCTCAGCCTCATCTTTGCACACCAATTCCACCATTTGCCTCACAAACTCAACTCAGAACACACCAAACTTTCAGAATCCACTGGCCTTTCTTGGAGACCTTCCAATAGGGTCAGACAACACAAGTGCATCCTCAGTTTTGTATGATCCTCTATTCCATCTCAACCTTCCTCCGCAGCCTCCAGCCCTCAGAGAGCTGTTTCAGTCTCTCCCTCGTGGCTACAGCTTGCCAACCAACTCAAGGAATGGTTCACTCTTTGGAGGGGATGAGATAGAGGGAGATGGGAGCCAGCTTGACATGGGAGTGCTGGAATTCAACAGGGTCACACCCTCTGTTGGCAAAGGAAGGGGAGGAAAAGCTACCAAACATTTTGCAACTGAGAAACAAAGAAGAGAGCAACTCAATGGAAAATATAAAATCTTGAGAAATCTTATCCCAAACCCCACCAAGGTATATACATCATTTATCAATTTTCTGACTAATAAATAACATACTAATTCCTACAAATGTAACAAAAGATGTATCCATTTTGTTCCATGTTCGTGAAGTAAAGATCATATAAGACTCATTTCTATATATGAAAGACTAAAAGAACAGATTTTTTTCATGAACAATTAAAACTGGACATTCTCTTCATTATATGGACTTAAAATATATGGATGAAGCGGTCAATCTTATTGGTTGGTTTTGGTTAAACACAGATTGATAGAGCATCGGTGGTGGGGGATGCCATTGACTACATAAGAGAGCTGCTTAGAACAGTGAATGAACTCAAACTACTGGTAGAGAAGAAAAGGTATGGGAGAGAGAGGTGCAAAAGGCCCAAAACAGAAGAAGATGGTGCTGAGAGCTGTAACATAAAGCCTTTTGGTGATCCAGATGGGGGCATAAGGACCTCATGGCTGCAGAGGAAATCCAAAGACAGTGAGGTTGATGTCCGGATTATAGATGATGATGTCACAATCAAACTCTTCCAGAGGAAGAAAATCAACTGCCTGTTGTTTGTGTCCAAGGTTCTGGATGAACTTCAGTTGGAGCTTCACCATGTTGCAGGTGGACATGTTGGTGAATATTGCAGTTTCTTATTCAATAGCAAGGTTGGTAACATGTCATTTCTCATAAAACTTAGGTAGTTATTATAACTATAAATTCTTTGCAGGAATAGAATTGTCACATTGGTCTGATTGTGACTTGTTTCACTGTGCAGATAATTGAAGGTTCCTCAGTCTATGCTAGTGCCATAGCCAACAGGGTCATTGATGTTTTGGACTGTCAGTACACAGCATCAGTTCCACATACAAACAACTACTAGAATAGTGAAGATCAGTCACCAAATGTTTGAAACAGTAATAATAATGATAATAATAATGATCATAATAATGGTTATAGTATTAGTATTAACTAATAAATTCATGAAGACTTTCAGAAAATAGGAAATTTTACATGTGTCACAGTTTGAAACTTTCTCATTCATAATATAATTTCTATATTGATCATACAAAGTTATTGTTAAATTTTGTTAGTATGCTGTTTTGGGTTACATCTATTATCAAAAATGTTCTTTTGTTAGCATATTTTGGCTTGGCATCGTGGCTGAACATGCTAGATATGAATGCTTTATAGTTGTTTTCATAGTAGTTGGTTGATTAGTTGAGTCATGCATGAGCTTTTAGAAATAACTCCTTAGTATACTTATTACTTTCCATTGTTCTTAATCTCTACGAGATGACATGAAATTTCCTTGTCTATACAAAAGATTATGTAATAATTATTATTATTAGAGTTAGTACCAATAACTAATAAGTTTTAACTAGTTTTTGCTTATATTGATCATTTCTAATTTAAGCAGCACCAGTCTTAATATCTGTTATATGATCTAAATAAATACAAAACATATCTCATGAAGAGCTAGAAGTAGAGAACCTGCATTGTCTTTCTAACAAACCAAAAAAAAAAATAAGTGAGATGAAATAAAATAAAAAATTAAAGGAATCATGAACATCAACTTGAATTTGCTTTATTTTTAACTACTTAGATTCTAAGACTTTTTATATAAAGTTTTCATCCATGTCAAGTTTGTCTAATATAAATATATACATGTGTAATTTAGATATAACATTATTTAAGACTCTCATCATATGAAATGATTATAAATCAACTAAAAGATTAAAATCCACAGAATAAAATAATGAAATTTAGATTTAATTTTAACTTGAAGGTTTCCGTAAAAAGAAACTAAATAAATTCTAATTAATTGTTTGTTTTTACTTTATATATCATTTTTCAACTTTGTACAACATAAATATTTAACTTTTAAAACAATAGTTAACATGTATATCAAGAAAAAAATTAAAAGTAAATACTTTTATCTAAAATCAAAGGCTATCTAATAAAAAAATGTAAATATAATATTTAAGTTAGAAATTATAATTATAAATACATATAACATAAATGACAAGTTCAACTAATTTATTGAAAAAAGAAACATAAATTCTTGAAAAATTTTAGTTCAAATTATCGGTGTGCCTCATGGTCATTTAATCTAGATATAACAAATATTTTAATTAAGTAAAAGAATAAATCAAAAGGTAAAGAAATAAATTTCAATTGTGAAGTAAATTAAGGCTTTATTGTAAAGAGAAAATAAAATAAAATAAATTTATGTCTAAGTTAAAATTAGTTCATACATCATTTATAAAAGTTCCGTAAACACTTATAATTAAAAAAATCCAAATAAGTTTTTTTATAAGCTAAAAATATTATGTGCATAAGTTATTTTAAAGAACTTTCATTGTATAGCTTTTTAAAGTCTTTATTTTTAACCTGCATAAGCTAATTATATCTTTAAAAAAAAAAGCTTAGTTTCATTCTTTTGCTTTTACTTTTTTTTTTTCTTAGCAGGGTTTATGGATAAATTCATTCATCCAGACGTATCCTAAACTTTTGTTTAAAATTTTTTTCACAAGTTAATTTTTACATGTGAAAAAGCTTTTTTTTTTATATTATTAACATTTTTGTAGACTAAAGTTCCAAAACTTGGTCTCTTCAAAAGGGAATTTAAACTCCTAAAATTAATAAGAAATCAAAATTTAAAAATAAAATGGCGAACATACCAAGATACAAAAAGGGTCTAGACAAAATACAAACTTTTGCCTAACAAAGCATGGCTAAATTTATCTACAAAATGTACTGACAAATCAAACACCCTGCCTATACTTGTTGCCAGGTATCTCACAAGAGAATTAAGGGAAAGGTGACCTCCAAGATAAGGGAATAGGAAACGAGGAAATGAAAAGAGAAAACGGTCACTAATCTAAATGTAAACTTTCCAGGGTCAGCAAGAAAACCTCATCTCTATGACTGTGAATACATCAAAAATCATCTCCATGATTTCCAGGCTTTGCTAACTTTTTTAGCAAGGTACCTGCTTGCATTTACCCCACCAACAGCCAGAAGACCAGATACAGCCTGCCTTGCACTTGAAACCATTACTCTACGCCTCAGAATTCTCTGTAAGCAATTAGCAGCTTCTTCTCTTACGCTGCTTTGAGTATTATTTATGGCTCTTCCTGAAATCATAATCCTTTTTTTCACAATTTGACACACATCACTATTAAGTGGTTATCTTGTTAAATCCCCACTTCCCCCTTTATGTGATTTGGACCTCAACAATAACTAAAGCAATAATTCAGAAATACGTCTAATAATACCAAAAGCATACCTGTTTCCCATAATTTTTCTTTCTCTCCTGTCATTCTGATCTGGTTTCTGATTGATGGAGGAAGTGCAGAAACTAGAGAATAATCCACTGATAAGTCACAATCCTGTTTTAGAAGAGTAAGGAAGTTTCTTTACTTGGTATGTAAACTCCGAATATTCATTTTATACAACTTGCCTGCTTTTGCAAGGTATTTTGACTAACGAATTTTCTATGCACTAAAACATTGGGAAGAAGCTTTTCCATTTAGTACTATTAATAAATGACCCAGAGTGCCATACCTTATCAATAAATGAGATGAGATATATATAGCAATAACTTTCTAGAACAGCAAGGAAAGCTATACTGTTTCTACAAGATATAAACCTCAAGAATGTCTTCAAAAATTAAATAGCACCCAAAGATTAAAATGAGAATATGTAGAAGAAGATGGAAGGTACAAAATAACAGTAGAACATTGCTTATATTTCTCCTTAACAGAAGCTACAGAAAAAAGAAGCATGCAAGAAAGAAAAATGCATTATCGTGACAACATCAAGTGGCACCAAATAACGAGATGGACATAAACAGAAGGAATCACATTTTCATGCATTACAGGATACATGCCTTATGTTTATTTGTAATAAAAATTTCAATGGAAGTGAATCGATTCCTCGTTCAAGCCAGTAAAATAGTCAATAATCAATACAACTTTGTTTGTGATATTTAATTTTCAAGAGGTAATAGTTTAGCACAGAGTTTATGGCACAACAATGCTAAATTCCTTCAAATGCATGGAAAGACCATGAGAACTATTCAGGATATATGGTTGATAGTTATATAATTCCAATTATCGACAAATGAACCATAAAAATGGTTTATCAGATTTTTTGAATGTTGTCAGCGATTTTTTTAGTTCGTTGTCCTAAATTGGAAATATGTTGGTGAAGATATCCAAAAATCAATACCAAATAATAAAGACCTGAGAGATATGTATTTGATTATTGGCAGTTGGTGAAAGTCTCAATAACTTCTTAGCCTCATAATCTTCAAGAAATGGCTTATACATTGAGTGGAATAGATCAAACTGCCCAGAAACGATCTTCTTCACCTGGACAGAATGTGAACAAAAAGGCTCAGTAAAAACATAAGCAACAGGACCCATATTTGCTCAATCCGGCTTCCTTCACAAAGAATATGCACAAACGCAAACAGTTTCTAACAAGTATCTGTCAGTCCCTAAGAGGACAACAGAAATACGAGGAAGGAACGAATATGTGCAGATTCAACAAAAATATTCATAATTACAGCAAACAGTTCTAATCATACTGGTGAAAATCCAACCTGACTGTCAAGGATGGGCAGACATATCAGTAAAAGGACAACTATCCAATGTTTCACATTTTCACTATTAACAGACAAGAAAAGAAATAACAAAAATTGTGACCAAACTGAGATATAACTTCTGTAGACACAAGTTCCTCACATGGGATGGTATCAAGTAATCATGGAGAATTTAAATATATCTGAATTTTAAAGACATTAACATGTCCATACCACATCCTATTGTAGCAACCAAGGAATACCTTGTTTTTATCCTCAGCAAATAACATGCGTACATCACCCGTGTAGGAGAGACTACATACTTTCGCATACAGATCTGCCTGTAAGGGGATGGTTAAATCAATTCAGTTGTCCAACTCTCAAAGCAAAAAAATTTAATAAGAAAAAAGTATACCTCTGTGAATTCCGACGGAAGCAGGAGAAGAGCAGCTGACACTGCAGCTCTCAAGTTAACAGAATTGGTGCTGTTAACATCTAAATTATCAACAACAATATGAACCTGAATGAAACACGTCCAAAAACATAGGGACCAAAATAGGGCTTAATCATGGATCCAAGTAAATTGAGGACAAACTATGAGATAGATATGTGAAACTAGCACTAGATCATTGTTACATGAAATTTTGTATATTCCGTTATATCGTAGTGAATGCATACAAGTATACAATACAGGACTTTTCTTGATATGGGATACAGGGCAGAGACTTAGTCGGTTTGGTATTTAAAATCCATATTCACCTAGAATTTTATCACCATGTATAAACTTCCAAGAATTGCATAGTCTCTTGCTCATTTTAGAAAACTAGCCAGGGCCCGTAATTTCTTTTTTATTTATTATTTTTCCTATCTGAATGATACTGAGATTCTGAGCACTAGGGGTTATTTTTATTCAACCTTTTCCTCTTTTTTACCACAACCACCTTCCTCTCCCTCCCCTTCTTTGGAATGCCAATGCCTCTTTTTTTTTCCCTCTCTGTCACTAGAATTATGTATTTTTAGATCCACCTACACTCATGCCAGTAGTCTGCAATAAGATGTAAATGATAAAGCTTAGAATTTGAATTACTTGTTATACTACTTCAAATCTCTCTAATTAAACATGAGAAAATATAAATTAGCATAAATGCCATATATAAAATATCTATAGCTCTCATACTTAGAATATTTCATATAAGAAAATTAAGAAATTTGTAAACAAATAAGCTTAGAACACAAGGAATATCAAGAATCAAACGATTCTAGACATGAAGAGGATAAAAAGCGTATAACATACTGGTTTCTGTAACCGACCACATAAGTAGAATTTCTCCCAATAGTGTACATCTTGAAGTAAGTCATGCATTCTAACAACCCCATACTTGAACAGCTGCATAAATTTACTTATAGAGACAAGGAATTCGTGAAAAAGGTAATCTTGATTTAACAAATAACCCAAAAAATATGTTAATAGAAAACTAAAAATATCCCAGCATTCTAAAATAATTTCTCTGGAAGGTGAGTTTGCAGGAACTGAACTAAAGGTCTTAATCACACACTACAGCACTGACTCATGATAAGAGGCTGTCGATACCTTTCCATTCCAACTAACAAAAGGGTTGAAATGTACTCCCACACCAATTTTATCAGCAACTCCCGTAATCTAATATGTCACATCGAGATAAAGTATGAGATAAGATCGCCATCTAATAAAACTCAAGCCAGATACGAGAGGCCAAAAGCAAAAGGAAAATCAAACAAAATTTGAGCAAGTACCAGCCTCTCCCCACCAAGGTGCACCATCCAGGACGCATAGTGATGCTTGTTACATTTCAGGTTCTTGATTGATGCCATTGCACGAACAATAAAAGGAAAAACAAAAGATATCAACGGGGCAATCAAACAATATTAAGCAACTCGTAACACAAATAAATAACACATCATTGCTCATAATCACATATCAGTACCTCAGCATGCCACTGCTTGGGGTCAGCCACACCAAGAATATAATCTGTCATGGTAGTCTAGAAACCCAAAAGCACAGAACAGAGAACAAATATTAAAACAACAATTAAATGGAGAGTGGAAAAAGAGGCCCATAACAACGAAGAGGATCAACAAGCAAAAAAGAACTATGGGTTTAAGAAAAGACGACCTTGTCGTGGTTGGATGGATGAAGAGATGATCCATAGACGCATGCAAACTCAACAGGGGGAAGAACCTGAAGAAAACTGCGAAATGATGCATTGTCCATCATGCTTATGGCTACAACGAACAGTGTAGGCACAACTTCAACTCAGCAAATAGCTGTTTTACAGTGTTGTCATCAAAACTCCAGTATTAGTAGCTTCAAAAGGACGAAAAACTAGAAACTACTAATATATTTGGAAAAACGAAGGATCAGTGGGGAGTTTCTTCGAACAGTTTAAGTGCATCGGAGTCGGAAACATAGCATACGACAAAACTAGTGAGGAAAACGGGTAACCCATGACCCAAAGGTTAATCTGGGCCGATCTGTTTTACCCGTCTCACCTTTTTCAAGTGTTCAACCCCTCCAATGCTGTATTGTTACCAATTTTGCAATAATTTTAAATGGGTTAAATATATATCGAAAATCCTTTATGATAAGTCTAATTAACTCTCTATGACTTTGACTAAATTACAACTCAGAAATTGCTTAAATTGATATTTTAAAACAAAAGGACTAATCTAACCTGTTGATTATGATCTTCTTCGTACCATTAAGAAGTGTGTAATATGTTTTTTTGTAGAAGTTAATGTCCTTTTCTCTTCTGATGTCTTATGAAAAAGCTGCTCGAACAGATCGTAATTGAAAGTTAATAGTTATATTAACTTTGACAGAAAATGAATGGTAGCGACCAATACATGTATTAATTGATCATGAAAATATATAATTATGAAGAATTATGATGTTCGGTATGGAACATTTTGTCAAATTGTATATTAGCAAATATTCAATTAGACATCATCAATTGTATTTCAACAATCATATTGAATTCTCGTTTTTAAACACTTCAATAATCCCTAGTAGACCATGTTTGTTTGTTTAAACTGTTTTTTAGAAAGAAAAAAATAATAATAAAATATTTATTAATTTTTAATATATTTGGGTCAAAAAAAATTCTTTTTCTATTGAGAAAAAAAATTAAGTTGTTTCCCATAAAAAAAAACAAAAAAAAAATGCAGAATAAGAGAGAAATTTAAAAGAAACATAAATGTGTTTATAACTTTTATTACACAAAGTTATCTCCAAATTTTGTAGGATCTCAGGTTTTTCAGAATCTCATTTTAATTCATGTGTTTCATATAGTTACAATCATTTTCATCATACACTCCATTCTAAAGTTGTATTGTTTCTTATTCATTCTATCTTTTTAGGTATGTTTTTGACTATGTCCATATCTACAATTTTGGGCATTTGTCATCAATCTTGTTGCTATATTTTCGTTCAATATCTACAATTTTGGGCATTTGTCATCAATCTTGTTGCTATATTTTCGTTCATTATCACATGTGCTTGCTTTAAAAAAACGCTAAAGATGATTCTTGCCACAAAAGTTTAGACCAAATAAAATTTGGGTTGAAGGGAAAACTTATTTCACATACTTCACGGTAAATAATATAGACTCGAGTATTACATGCAAAGCGATTTTGTTCGTGGTTAACAGAATTGATCACATTCCAATGCTCTAAAGGAGCCAACTTGACCACATTCCAATGCTCTAAACGAGCCAACTTGACCACATTCCAATACTTATTTTATTTTTGTTCTTTTTGGACAATACCTATCGATATAAGATAGAAATCTACTTACTCTGAGAACAACTCAAAGTGAGGAAAATAGAATTTTTGGCTGAATTGGTTGGAGAGAATCATAAGAATATTTACATAGTATCCTAACAAGGAGCATCATACAACACAACCAGAAGGTACCTCGTACTGATTCTATAAAAATTCTCAACCAAATAGCCAATCACAAATCAGCTAGCTTAAATATTTCTAATAAAACATTACAAAATATGTACATTAAATCAAAGTCAACATTTATTTATCTACTTTTGTCAGGTAAGAAATAGTGAGTAATACTAGAACCTCGTTTAGCCACATTAGGCCGCTTTTGTGGCCTAAGCCAGGTTCGAAACTCTTCCTGAATTTCTGGTGGTAATTCATCAATGATAGAGGGATCAATCTCATCAATATTATAACTACTCCAAGCTTCCCTCCCTTGTGGTACACCTACACTACATCCACCCTTGTGGGTATCAATCTCTTCATTACAAGTTGAATAACTATCATCAGCAGACTGAGATCCTGCAGCATTGATAATATTAGCATAAGAAACAGAGATGGAAAGCCAAATATAATAAAAGAATGGGATTAGAACATTACCAAGCGATGATGATATTTTAACATCGTGAGAATTTGAAACATTGTTCTGCTCCAATGAAGACCGGGAATTATGGTAACTTTTGAAGATATTTATAATTGAACCGTTCTCCTGCAACAGAAAAAACTTTTATGCTGTAAAAACTTAAAACGCAATAGATTCATGGCTGAAACACCACATCTTTATATCAGCATAACGGATAAGTTGATTAGTTGATATGATACGACAGCAATTCTTTTCATGAGACATCTTTAGTTATATATATGTGTGTGAGTGTGTATATATATATATATATATATATATATATATATATATATATATATATATATACGCACTTCGCACACATATATACATATATTATATTAAGAATTAGAACAGGGAGATTGGGAGCTAAGATTCTGATAACTTAACCATGGTCAAACCAGACTGCACAACATGAGACATTATCCCCACCATTTACATGTAAAAACCAGTAATGACATGTCATTAAAGTCCCCCACTGAAGAACCACAGCATCCATTCCTTCCGGCATCTATAAAATCCAAGACACAAATGCATCATAGCATCAAGCTGTGTGAAATGAGTGCCTTTGGCTTATTTGGGACATCACAATACTTGGCTAGTGGATCAGTCTTTTTCTTTTCGACACAAAAATGATATGTTGCAAGTAGTAGCTGGACATAAATTGTATATTCATGTCTTCTTTAATAATGAAAACCATATTGGTTTTGGAATAAGCAGAAAAGTATTAAAGAAAACTTTGAATCATATGACCTTGTGGAGAAGTACTGCACTGACAACTGGTCTCAGACCAATGTTTACCAGTTGTTAAAATAAATAAATTTTATATACTGCAATTGGATCAGAATTATGCTGCCATTGGTCTTGTGGAAAAGTGACTGATTTCTAGCATAATTACCAGCTTAACCAGTCTGGTCCAGTTTAAAGAACTGTGTTATGATCAGAATTTGGAACAAAGATAACTACTCTCGGTCAAAAACATTACTCCACATCCTAGATCCTTGCATAACATGATTATAACTGATTTGAAGGTCTTTTATGTTCATGATTCCATTTAAGATATGTAAAACTATGCAATCAGTAGCTACATAGTGTCAGAAAACATACATGAAGCATCTTTCCTGCTCTCTTTTTCTTTCCAACTGCTTTCAAACTAGAGATATTTGAAACATGACTTCGGTCTTTTGCAGGTAAAACTCTACTAGGCTCACCGTGTGTCACTGTGTCTTCACTTCCTGAAATAAAAAAAAATGATCAAATCTCAAAAGGAACCAATAGAAGAGAGAATGAAGAGGTAAAACCAGTATTTCACAGTACCTGAGGGTGACATGAAGGAGGATTCTTCAGTCAAGCCTTTCACTTTAGTGGATAAATGATTCAATGGATCCTGCAAAGGAAAAGGATAAATCCCCATGAATCATTACTGAACACGAAGCATTTGTATATAGATAACGAAAGCCATAGGTTTGAACTTTGATGCACATGCACATTGAATATTAACAATCAGAAAGAATATTGATCAAACTCTTCTTGTTGAATTTATTTACAAATATAATAGTCTTGCCTACAAGCAAGTTTGTTTTTGAGCTCTTAGCTCTATAGCTGAGAGACCCTACCTGATAAATGTACCTTATTCTTAACGGAACTAGTAGTAAAAGCTTAATTCTCATTTCTCTGAAAGTCATACATTTTGCTTCAAGACTTTTTACCCATGAAGACAACCCAGTAAAATGAAAACTAATATTGAAGTCTGATAGAACACCAATCAGCAAAATATCTATGATGATTTATGAGAAATTTATGTTTTCGGATACTTTAATATATTATGTTTATTTATAAAAGTATGACATGTCTATTTGTTAACTGGTATAAAATAATTTCTACCAGACCTCGTATTAGTCATTAGAAACCTTCAAAATCTATCCCACCTGGCAGCTTTGTCACTTAAAAATCATTGGGTAAATGTCTCTTTTGAGAATGATTGTAAATAAAATTGTTATAATATTACACATCTTTACATGAAATTGATCATGATATATACTTGCTTTGATATACCTGTGAATCCAAACAAGCATTCGAATGCTTCATTTCTGTGTAATCAGGATATGGAAGCTGTAAATCATAGGGAACCATTCCCGTACAAGTTTCACTACCTGCTTAAGCACATAGCCTTAATCAAATTAAATTTGAATGGAAGATAATGAGTACTTTAATAATTAAGCAACCAATGAGATGATGTTAAAACCTGAAGGTGATGATGGTACAGCTTCATCAATGGCAATATCTATTGATGGATTTGATGTAGAACTGGATGGAAATTGCCCACCAAAGTATTTAGCAATTGAACGTGTCCCCTAGACACAAATGCCATTTAATATGTAAATTTTAAATAACATTATATGATCCTAAAAGGTACCACTTGCTAAGAATCAACCTAAAATACATGTTAACCAAATACCGAATTCATATAGCTAAGAAATACCAAATGCTAGTAGTAACAGTATACTTAATAATAATTTAGGTTATTTCATTTCAAATGCTAGTGATGTTCCTCAATGATTTAAGGTGATCCTATATCAGGAAAGTTTAGAAAATCAAACAGTTCTAACTTACAGATGGTATGGACACAATTTTACTCGCAGAAACAGAAAGCGATGTCACTCCCCAGATGCTATTTTCATTTCCATGAACCTTAAAGCTGTAGGAGCCCAGAAAATCACGTAACGCAGCTTGAAAAAGAACTAGGGCGTCCTCTTGAATCTTTCTAGTCCCATATCTTAGAGGACAAGATTTAGACGGGAACTTTCTAAGTGAATCTGAATCCCCTGTCTACAAGATAAAAGCTCAAACAAAATATACATAAAATAAAATCACTGAAGAGGATAAAAAAAACAGTTGGTAATCAGAGGATGAGAAAAAGTAAAAAATGAACATCCGATTAAAGGAGAATTATGCAAAGATCAGTCACAGAATAGCCACCTTATATGCTCTAGCATGTAGCGTCAGTGTCTGTGCAATCCTTTTGTTTTGATCCATATCAGAGTAAAGGCGTTCATTCAGCTCTTCACACAGTTGATTAAGCCAATGTTGAACCTGAAGAAAAAAAAAATGAATCACAAAAAGAGATGTACAAGCTTGTGAAACTACAAATCAGAATCCTGCAAATACCAGCCAACAGAAACTCCGAAATAAAGTACACAATATTTATGAGAGCAATAAAAATATCTGATCCAAGGAGGCATTGAAGTAAAGCACAAGCAGTGTTCATCATGCATAAATAATAAAAATGTTGCTGAGTGCAGCATCACCCAAAATAAAGTGCTACTGCTAGGAGTACTGCTCATATGAGAACTCTTACTGAATCAATTGTCTTCAAAGCCTGAGGCCCAGGAAATGTCTTGCCAGAACCATGGCTCTTGGGAAGTAGTCGCCCCTCAACTTCTTCCCCATTGATTCCTCTTGCAATATTCCACAACCAAGTACTGTAATGCTGTAAAAGCTAGAATCAGGAATAGAATACCAACAGGTTGCGATGAAGACAATCAAACAGACAGTAATGAACTAAGATACAGATCAGAAATGCAAGCCATAAGAGGATGACAGATAATTGCTATTTAAATATGAGATCCCAAAATTTAAATCAGCAAAGACAGCCAAATGATATTTTGGTAGCAGATAATATATATATATATATATATATATATATATGTGTGTGTGTGTGTGTGTGTGTGTGTGTGTGTGTGTATTTATGTAACATCATATTAAAAGACAGAAACTCACCCAGTATTGATCCCATACCACTGTTGTAACTTCTCCTCTGAAAACTGAAGCAGATCACCAACGGTGTCAACACTAAGATCACTCTGTAAAGAACTCCCCAACTTTCCCCCAAGGTGTTTCCTGCAAGTCAAGTTTTCTTCAACAACATGCTTTATGATATCAAAGATACATGATCAAAGAAAGTTCAAAACAGTGAGAAGAGTTACACAAAAAACTGAAATTGGTATCTTCATAAACTTGAAAAAATGTAAATTCAGGACAAAATTGGATAAGATTTAATTATGAGTGAAATGCATGATAACATATAATGACACATTACATTTTCTTTATTGGCAAAGACGCAAGTAACCCTTCAACTGATGAGTGTGGCACAACAGTTTGTTGTGCAGGTTTGTTCATAGCACTTGCAAGTTTAGCCAGCATCTGAGAAAAGCATCAGACACCAGTTATTCGTCATAAAAAAAAAATCAAGGATCCTTAGGAAGAAAGATGTCATAATTTGGACAAATAATACATGGATATATAAGCATATCAAGACTGTCTTTACCTTATTATGAGCAATACCAGCAGAGCATGTAAATTGTGTCTCTTTCAGCACCTGCATCCTGAGATCACTAACAATGACAGCCCCACAAGCTAATAGCTTATCTTGGTAACTAGCATCACTTCTACAAAGCCACTTCCTAACCTCTTCTTTGGCATCACTTCCATCCTGAATAAAAAACCAATTTTCAGTACTGCCATATACTTTCATGCCTGTGCTGCCATTAACTTAATTAAAAAGAAAATAAAGATGAGGTAAGTGCATTAAAATTGCCATAATCAATGGTCGTGATAAACGGACAGGACTGCACAAGGACTGGACAAGCAAGTTTGACAGGTATTTCAGTAAGCAGGTAAATGTAAACTCCAACTTAAGTTTCAAGTTGTACTGCATTTAATTTTATTATTTCTTATAATTGTATGAAATTTATATTAAAAGTGATGACATTGAATTCTTTTAATATTGCTATGCAAGTTAGTATTAAACAATGTTTATAACTTAATGGCATAGAAATTTAGAAACATTCATTTTACAAATCAATTATTCATTCAATTGATATTTTATGATATATTTTAACATAATTTGATCTATATACATGTGCCCACGTACAGACACATTAAAATTAAGATTCAACTCCTGTTTTACATCTGAACCAGAAAACACCTTTTCTTCAGTGCATTGATTGACTGCATTTACAGAGAATTTTGATTTAATATTGAAAAACTTGCCTACCAAATAAAACATTTTCTCTTAAGGCAGACAGAGAACATACAAAATAAACAAAAAAGAAAAAGAAAAAATTGTCTTTTGTATCTTGATATTAACATCAATAAAGCAATCTCAGAAAAGGCAAGACCTCTGACCTCAATTTCCAGCCCCAAAACATGTGACTTGAGAACTTCCTCCTCAAACTCTTGCATGCTTTGTGGAGATGTTTCCATCAGCATGGTTTCAGCAGCATGAGTTAGATCAAGATACACCTCATCAATCGAAGCCCTCTCACAGCGACCCTTCTGCGAAAGAACCGAAACAACCTGAAAATTTTGAAATCGGGCACAATTCAACACAAGGGAATGAATGACTCCAAAGGTAAACAATCATTTTGAAATGCCAGTGACACGCACCTCCGAACCCGCATTCCTATATGAGTTGAGATCAGCCTTACCACGTGCTACCGGAACTTGGACCAGTTGAATTTCCGGGCATGCCTCCTTGGCTTCATCACCTCGCATTGAACTGAAAAGAACACAGATAAGGCAAACGTGAACGCATGTAACAGAATAAAATAAAAAGTAAATAGCCAATTTAGTATCTGAAATTGTGATTCATTGTCACTTTAATCTCTAGAATTAACCAAAAAAAAAAAAAGTTCCCGTATTTGTAAAAATCGGTGCCTAGTCCAAAGACACGTACAAATGACTTAAGTGATCATATTAACTCATTGAGTTTAAGCACTTAGATGAAAAAAATTACAACATCAA
>Ga0209700_102137_pt1 | contig 40568 bp, 21 predicted proteins | sample SiratroredBW_FD_187528 | JGI IMG/M metagenome (GOLD analysis project Ga0209700, IMG submission 187528) | Root nodule microbial communities of legume samples collected from California, USA - Siratro red BW (SPAdes) (version 2) | ecosystem: Host-associated > Plants > Roots > Nodule | place: USA...
ATATATATATATATATATATATATATATATATATATATATATATATATATATATATATATACTCTACGTGTTTTTTTCTTTTTAATGTTAGTCATCTATTCTCGTCGTATAAGAGTTATCTATTTAATCTAGTTCGTCTACCTTATGGTTTATCTAGAGTGTTTTAGGTGAAATTATGAGTTTGTTCTATTATGTGAAATTGTTATGATACGTCATTAGACAAATCATTGAGATTTTGTACAAAGGATGAAACGAACTTGTGTTTGTTTGTCAAACGAATCTTCATTTATTTAATTTCTTGGATTTGTTAGACGAAACCTTTTAATATACTAAATCAAACATAATACTTTAATAATTTTATCGTTTACTAGCTTATTCTCAAAGTATTGAATCATCTAATTCTTAAAATGTTAAATACTTTATTATAAAAATGTAATTTTATAATTTTAGAATGTTATCATTCTATTGAGTTGGAATATTTTTTCTATTCTTTAATTGGTTATTGAGTTGGGATATTATTTCTAGTGTTAAGATATATCGAGTTGTTGAGTATTTCTAGTGTTAAGATATATCGAGTTGTTGAGTTGTTATTAGTATAAGAAGAGAGTATGTTCAATTTATTTTATTGACATTTGTGTAATTTTTATTAGTAAAACTATTTTTTTGAAGTTACATGAGAGTCACGAATAAAACTTGGCATAAAGATGATTACAATTTTTGTATATATTAAGATTTATATTTACTTAATCTCTACATAATCACTTTAATATGTATAATTTTAACAATTTAACTAAAATTTAATTAAATTGTAAGATTATGATAAATTTGAGTATTTTTAATTAAGTCTCTATTAAATTTTCTTTGTCTATTAAGTATTTAAAAAATTTATATTTTTCAGTTGAATCTCTAACATTTCAGTTTTTTATTAATTAGGTGACGTGGTTGTTATGTTTCCCCATCACCTTACTTAGTTGTCTCTACATGTTAGTTTGTGTTAATATTAGTTTTGTGGTTAACATAACACATGATTTTTATTATTGGATGAGGGTAAACAAATAAAAATGAAAACAAAATGAAAACCTAATATGTTTTGGGAGATTACTAAACAAACATGAGGTTGAACAATAAAACAAGTGTGGAGTTGGAGTTGCACATGAAGGTAGGGAAGGACATCCAATAATGGGACCTATTTGTGGGACATTCAATGATATTTGGTTTTTATTGTTTTGGTTAATCATAAGGAACAATTTGTTTGGATGAGATTGAAAATGAAGTGAAAACAAAAAATGTTTTGGGTGAGTATAAACAAAAACAAAAAGGAAAGCAAAACAAAAACATAAATATAACGTTGGAAAACTAGAGAACAATAATGGAGTTAGAATAGCACGTGAGATGTCTTCTAAAGAGGGCGATTATGTATCACCTTTGAAATTATAGTGATTAGCTATTATAACTAGAGTAAAATGTAAAGACAAACAAATTTTGTGACTTAATAAGGTCAATCATATGTCAAACTAAATAAACAAGAATATTTAACAAGTGTTTATAAGGTAATAAAAATAATATTTTGTATAGATAATACTCGAAGCATGACATCCAATAAAGGTCGACTTACTTAGTCATAAAAAAATATTTAAAAGAAGTTTAAGCATTATTAATAAATCTCAGAACTAATAATAAATTGTCCTAATGATTAAAAGAGCATAATGTTTAAAAAGGAAATGAGGAAATCACAAGTAATGCTCGGGTTGAAAAACAACTAGATTACTTACCTTTCGCCTTAACTTTTTTTTTATGGTTATTGTTGTGTTGTAACAAGTCACTAATTCCAATCTTTCAATATTGTATTTAAATTTTTATTTTTGTTTTGTTTTCATTTTTATTTATCCTCATTTCATAATAAAACTCACATGTTATATTAATCACAAAACTATCATTTAATACTAATAAAAAAAATAACATGTAAAAATAATTAAAGTAATGAGACAAGATAACTACAACCATCCCACTCAATTATCAGAAAAGTTAAAAGACAAATATTCGATTAAAAAATATACTCAATGGAAAAAAATTAATTAAAAATCTCTAAATTTATAAAAACTAACTTAAAACTTAATTAAAGTTTTAGTTATAATATCATCTTCTATTTATACTAGAGTAAAGGAAAAAATATAGTGCCTACTACACTAAACCCTAAACTGTGCAGTAGATAATAATGCTCTTGCTCTCGTTCACAGCATTTTCATGTGATATGACAAAACAATAAAGAAACATCTTTTTATATTTAAATGTTTCATAATATATATATATATATATATATATATATATATATATATATATATAATAAAAAAATATAAACATATATTAAATAAACAAATAATTTACAGTTTAATGAACAATATTAAATGAATAATCTAATTCTAATAAATCTAAAAGAATATAACTTTTAAAAATAAATTTAATGAAACTTATCTCCATTTATTTTTATAATCTTACATATATTTTTTTTGTAACAATTAAATTTTGGATTTTTTTTATTATTATTACATGTCCTTGGCGATGGAAGGATTGTGCACTAATATTATCTAAAAGTATAATATATTGTTTTATTAATATATAATATGGAAGAAACAAGGAGTTCCCTGCTTCAGTTAAATATCGAAAATGAAAAAATTCCAAGCTACAACTTATCCCTATAGATTATTAGACTATGACTTCCCTGATGTACACATACTTATCAAGGATTTCAAGCTAAGTACTATGAACGATGAGAAGGTAAAAAACACCAAACACGATTTTTATCTTTCCGTGTCATCCTATCTACTTTGCTTGTGTCAATTGCTTCCAACATTTCTACCACCTCGTGCATTTCTGGACGCCTCTCTGGTTTTGTATCCCAGCATTTTCGTATGATGTTTGCTAAGGCACTTGGACAACTCCTAGGAATATCAGGTCGTAAATGCTGTGCAAGAAAATATGACAGTGAGCATTATATTAGGAAAATAAATATGCACATAATTTATAGATGTTGCATGTATTTTATGATTAAAACAACTCTAAACCCTAAACCTTTTCAAATAAATTCAGAAGTAATCACAATCAAAGTATTGAAGTGATGAATTAACCATTGGATTCATTTTATGAACTGACCTGGTTAATGAACGCACATGACACAGCAGCAAGACTCAGCTTTGAAAAAGGTATATTACAGCAATAAATTTCCAACAAGCAAATGCCAAAACTATAGACATCACATTTTCTGTTATAAGGCTTGCCATTTAAAACCTACAAGAGCAAATATTAAAGAAAATTATCTAAATGAAATATTAAAACGAATAACACTTTCATATGCAGCCATCCTATGGAATTGAACTGCATAATATCTAGAGAAAAATCGAAAGCTTGATTCATACCTCTGGTGCCATGTATCCATAGGTTCCAGTTTCACTTGTCATCTCACTTTGGTTGATAGCTTCAATACGAGCAACTCCAAAATCAGCTATTTTCAAATTTTTATTAGCATCTAACAACATATTATCAGGTTTTATATCGCGGTGAACAATTTTCTTTGAATGTAGATAACTAAGACTGCAGAGGAAAAAGAGTTTCAGTGAGGGGAGAAGAGTACTGATATTAACAATTGTAAAAGGTAAACGCTACGTGACTCACCCTCTAGAGAGGTCCAAAGCCAGCTGAATCACAACTTTGTATGGAAGTTTGTCCTTCCTATTTCTAAACAAGTATTGTTTCAATGTGCCACCAGGAAGAAACTCAGCAATTACACAACACGTCTTGGAAGGAAAAGAATTTTGACCATAGGTTGGTAAGGGAATCATGAGATTTGAAGTGGCCGTTGAAGCTCCAATAAACTAATGGAAGAAAGATACGAACAAATTGAAAACTTCTACTAACTTTTAAAAGAAAGGAAAAATTAAGCATATTTGCATGCAAAATTTGCCAAGTACAAGTCATGAAAATAAACATGAGATGAGAGTTTGAAGACTAAATTTGTACTTTTGTGACATTTGGATGATCAAGCTTTTGCCATATAGTAACCTCCTGCCAAAATGATGCCCGTAATGAAGCAATTTTAGCAGCAGTGGCAACACCATCTTCACCCCAGTCCAGGACTTTCACTAGAAAATTCAACTAGTCAGAATTTCTTTCAACTAGTCAGAATTTCTTCAAACATATTAAATGCTCAAAGCCAGTGTTTTTTTGTACAGTGGAGGACAAATAACCTTAACTTGAATCAATAGGTAATCTATTCTAAATAAATGAAGTGCATATCATATATTTTAAACACAACGCAAAGACCTTAAAAATATGGTTAAATAGCAAAAGCAGAGAATTAGTGTAAGAATACAATACCTGCAACATCTCGGCTATCATAAGTACCTCTGAAGACAGTACCATAGGCCCCGTTAGCTACAGAATAATGTACATCCAATTTGGCCAAATCAATCTCCCATGCTTCTTTAGGCCTTTTTGGGGCAACGGTTTTGGAAAAAATCCTGCTCAAGTGTTTTTCTAGCATGACATCCAAACTCCTCAAATCAATTTTATCTCCTCTAAAAATCATAGGTTTGCTGTTAAGATTTTTACTACTGATCTTTGAATTCAAAACTCCAGATTCCAATTCCATCTTAGGCGAAACCCCACTTTCTGAATACATCTCCAACACCCAAATTTGACAACCTCTAATTCCAGTTCTTCAGAATTTGCACAACTGAGGCAATAATAAATTAATTAGAAAAAAAAAATAGTGTAATCATGTCGTTACAGTTCTTCAACCGTTTCACCCACTGTTCATGGAAAACTTTCATTTAACACTTGTTTTTATTAATAAAATATTATATATTAATAAAATAATAATATAAATTAGTATTAAATTAACGTGGAAAGCAAACATTGTGTTAAAATAACACCATCCTTCTTCAAATTCGATCACTTCTAAATAGGTGAAACATTATATATTCTTTTCACACTTATATATTATTATTATTTTATTATTTATATAATATTGTATTACTAAAAATCAGTGTCAAATGAGATTATACTGAGAAGGGTAGTTTTAAACTAACATTTTTCCTTCTTTACGTTATTCTATTAGGCAAAAACAGAGACTGAGGATAAACATTAATAGATTGTTATAGTTGATAAATAATAAATGAGCTAGCAAATAAACTTATGCATAATAGCCAAATCAATAGTTGAAATAAATGATAATATTAAATAACATAAAAAAAACTATCTACTTGCTTTTTTATAAAATTATACAGTTCTAGAATATATTATTATTTAAATACTTAAATTACTTTAAATGATTTGTTATCTTAAAAACTATAATATTATTTTTTATATATAAATAATAATTTATTAAATAAAATAAGATTATAAAAGTAAAATGAGATCGTCGTGTGACATTATTATTTTATATATCCCACAGGATTAGTTAAGATATACACGCGAGTACGGAGAGTTAGTTATTTTATTTTATTAGTGAGAAAACAGAATAAACTTTTCAGCGAAATATATAAGGTAAACATGAGAAGAAAATAATAAATTATTTGCTAAAAGTTCAAATAATATATCAAATTACAATAAAAAATCATAACTTAAACCTAACAAGTTTTCCTATAATCTCTCTAAATATTATAATAATTTTTAACAGTCATTAAATATAAAAAAAAAATATTATCTATGAGAATTTTTATTGGAGATCCTCTTAACAATAAATAATCAGACTAAAATTTAATTAATTAACCTTTAAAACTGAATTTAAGTTTTAAGAGGATAACAGAAATTATATAATTAAAATAGTATAAATAAATGTTTTTTTGGATTGAGTTAGTGGAAAATCCAAATTGTAAAGTCTAATAAATTATAAATTTTGTTAAAATAAAAAATGAAAATATGGTTAGATCGAGAAACACAGCAAAAACTTTTATTCAAACCAAGAATTTCTATCCTGCATGATTCAAACCAAGAATTTTCTCCCCTGAACAACAACCAATTCTATTCACTATCCACATTATCAAAAGAAAAGGTTGATTCAAGAAAAGGCCTATCAATCGGAAGATCAGAAAACCCGATTCACACAATATGAACACAGAACACATCGTAAGGGGACAAATAATATATAAGAAACCTAAACTCAACAATGTAACACTGGGATTTAGAACAGAAAAGTTCCCGTTGTACTCAATTCTATTATTTTGGTATATAATTATATAGTTCGGATCAACACCAAAAGGAACATAGGTATAATTATATATTTCGGATCAGCACTAAAGAGGAAAGGGACAACATAGAAGAACCCAAACTCTTAGCTTTCCCAAAACACCATGGAATTTCTCTCAAAACATTCACCTCAATTTCAATTATACCTCAGAAGTAAACATCAAACTATCAAACTATATTAATATCTCATTGTATGTACTGAATCTGTATGTATTTATAAGGATGGAAAAAAAACCCTAAAACGTACACACTAGAAAAAAAAGATTAACGCTTAGCAGACATAATAGTATAGAAAGTATCTATCACGTTTTAAACGTAAAAAAACAGTGCATGAAGGAGAAGAGGTACCTTAAGAGAAAAAAGTTGAACAGAAGTGAATACGAGAATGCAGAGATTGATCAATTCGAAATTGAGAGAAGGAAAGAGTAACGTTTGCAAATCTGCAATTAATAGAGAGAAGAAACATAGTGTATTTATATCCCTTTAAATTTAAATAAATGTGGCGGAGATCACAACTTTATCATTCAGTTAGATATTATTTTAAGAGATACCACGGTATTTCTATTGAAAAAAATACTCAAATATTATATTCCTATATTGTTTTCAAATATCATATTTTTTAAGTTACCAAAATGTGTATCTTAATATTTTATTTAAATAAATGTGATAAGTTGTTTTTTTGGAATTTAAACCGTTACCCAAGATAATTTTTTTATATATAATTTGATTTTAATTATGGTTTTTTTTAGATTGGACAGATTAATTTTTTTATATATAAAATTTATAATAGGTATCATTATGAACTTTGACATCTCACTTCAAACATCAACAATCATATGTTATAACATGAAATATATAATAAATAAGAAAAAAGAAAAGATATAAAATCATAGGAGACTAGACCAAACCCATGACAATAAAAGATGACAAACCTCCCAAATCAAGCTAAACAAAACAAAACAGATGGAGTTGATACATATTATGAAAAAAAATCTATTTAATGACCTCAGACCTTAAAATCTAACTTATTCTCCGGACCTTAAAATCTATCCAGACCTTAAAATCTAACTTATTATGGAGACCTATAACACCCAGCCAACTTGTCAACACAATAGTTTCCCTCAGGGAAAGATATGAGAAACCTTGAAATCAATTTCTTTACATATCTTTATACACTTTCTTCATCTCTCTCTCAAAGACCAAGGAATGAGATTAAATGAACTAAATGTTTGACAAAAGAAGGGAAGAGTCACACTCAAGCCAAATATATGTCAAATTTTTGCTCCAAGCAAGCTCAATAGCCAGAATGGCTCCCATAACCTTTGCATATAAAGAATGTTGTACTCCAAGAAAAGAGGAGAAACTACCTATATATTCATTCCTGCTACCACAAAAAAATGCCTGCAAATGCTGCAAAACTCGGACACCCTCTAGCATCACCATCAGTGTTGACCTTCACCCAATTGACATGAGGGAATTTCCAAATAATCTGAATAGGAGAGGTCTCTTTCCGACAACATGTGATATCAAAAAACTTTCAAACAAGAGAAATCAACAATGTCATTGCGAATATTACCCATTATTCTAATAACACCTTTAATAATCTGGATAACTGAGCAAATAGAGATTTTTTTTTTCTTGAAACCTATCACAGTTTCTCATCCTCCATATATCCAAATAGAGTAAGTAATAGTTGTCAGCCTAACAAGATTAACTAAGGGATTCCCTCCAAGGATTAAGAAATCAATAACATCATGAATAAAAAAAGGAGAAAACTGAGAAAAACATGTTTGATATAATTCTAAATCTGGGAGGTTACATAACAATCAAAGAAAATATATGAAAAATAAATTCTTCCTATCTCCTATACATAAAGCATATAGAACACAGAGAAATACCTTTAATTTGAATATTTTTGTCTACATGTAACTTTTGATGTAAAACCTTCCAAAACAGTCTTCGTAGGAGAATAGAACTAGTCCAAATAAGTTTATCCCATTAATATCTTGTTTATCTAATTAAAACTAGATTCAAATTGAGAAATGATAATAAGTTTTAAACCAGAAAAATCTTGCTTAATTCAATTATATAATAGACACTCACTTAATGAGTTAAAAAATCAAAATATTTTTAATTAATCTATCCAATTACTCAAAGTCAATCTAAGTTGAATTAGATTTAACGACTTATAAATAAAGAAATTAACAGCAGATTATTTTCAACCCAAATAAATTAATTAAATTAAAAATTTTATTAATCTCAACTGAATAATATTAAAAAAAATTATTTACAGATCAATTTTGAAATTTTAAATTAAAAAGTTATAACATGTATATTTGTTAACTTATCTTTTAATTGCATTTTTTTTTCTCTACTAGGATTCTCTTTTAATAATTTGGTTGGAACCTAGATTCCTAGTTATTTAACTTTATTTTTTTATGAAATTTGTTGGAATCATGCTCAACACAATGGACTAAAAGATATAATGTGTCATCATATTTCTACATATTATTTTAATATTATGTATTTTTTAAATTTAATTATTTTAATATTTTTAATAATACTCTTACAATTTATATATTTTATTTTAATAAAATGTCATTTCTTGATACTTAATTATATGAACTAGTTATAATTTTAAAACAAAAAAACAACGGATGGATGGCATAAAATAATATTTTTACTAATAACTCTTAATATAATTAACCCATTTTCATTACAGATTTTCTAGTTAACCCGCTCACAAAACACTATCATCAATTCATTTTCTTTTTAACTTTGATTTCTGCTTTTTTTTCAGTTTATAAACGTAGGAAAATTACTAGTGTCAAAACTAAAAGTTAAGAATAAATTTAAATTGAAAGTAACTAAAAATGTACGAGTATAAAGACTCACTTTAACTTAGAAAATATATCTTAAATATTTTCTCACTTCAAGAAAGATATTCCTTTTATTATTTTAATTTTAAAAACTTGTCATATTAATTTTAAACTGTTTATTATCATAATCAATTCAATAAACAATCTTACAGAAACAATAAAATAATATTATAAGAGTCAACAAATAATTGAATGATAATTAAATTCCTAGATATTATCTTTTAACTTTTTATGTGTCGTCTTCTAAGATTTATTATCGGAGTTAAGTCACCAAAATCCTACTTTTGCTAGCTAATATTAATGGTTATTGAAATTTATATTTCATTTATAGACTATGTTTAAATGAGAATATGAGATGTGGAAAATGTATAAAATTAATTATTTTAATTAAATTTAATTTCAACAACATATTCCAATTTTACAGTTGAGCTTCACTTTTTTTTTTCTTTTGAATATTATCTAAAACATACTATATTTGCAACGTTTTTAACACATTATGATTATTATTGATATATTTTAAGAAGTGATTATTTTTTATTAAATTTTGATAAAAGCAAGATATAAAGTATATTTTTTTTCTATTCTAATTGCACGTTTGCTTTTTATTTAAAGACAAAAAAATAGAGGTTTTATCCATTATAATTCCTTTTTTATGTTATTATTTTCTTTACATTTGAAACATATTAATTAAGAAATTAATATAGATAATAAAGATATATGAAAGATGATCATTATTGATCCTTTTAAGATGATTAGAACTTTCAAATAAAAAATAATAATGTCAAAATGGATATACCAAGTGACTAAATTAATAATATATTTGTATTTTAACTTCTTGTTACATAGAATATTATTACAATGAATACTATTACAATGATTGGAGAGAATGGATTTGGAAAGTTTCACACCTCCATTTATTTAAGTTGATTTTTTTTATCATATATAATAGGCAAATTATCGAAGTTAGGATAAATATAATGTAAAATAATGTTAAAGGGTTCAATTGTGGATCTTTTAGTAGGTTTTCGATAGTCTTTAATATAGTAAAGGAGTATTTAAAAAGAGATGATGTTATTTTAACACCAATGTTCATAATGTATACCCATTTCACATTACCATATATTATTATTTTATTTATATATAATATTATACTAATAAATAAAAATGTCAAGGAAGTTTTTTCTAACAATGATGTTAAATCATCATTTTTCATTTGAAAGGATTTGAAAAAGATATCTTATGCTAAAGTCAAAGTTTTTTAAAAAATAGAAGAAATTTCTTTCTAATTCTCCTGTGTTATTTAAAGGAGTGAAAATATAATTTTAATGTACCTGATTTAACTTTTGATAATTTTATCATATTATTGTTGTCAAAGATATCTCGTGATTGTTTTTATAAGAGAATAATATAAAATATTTACATGACCAAGTAATATTCAATCTATATATGGACGGGAACATCTCAATATATTAATCCCTAAATTATGATCATGTTAAGTATTCAAATATGAGTTTAAGTCTCAAATTGAATATAAATAAGAAAGTTGAATAATATATAAAAAAAAACTTAAAAATCCAATATTATAAGGTTTTGGTTGAAGGTAATATCAATTTTTATACAATTCGGACTCATATATTCAACTTAGATAAAAAAAAATTGATCTATAATATAATATAATATCATAAGAACATATAAATATTTTTTTTATAATTGCATATATATATATATATATAAAAGTTATCATGTCTTTATGATTAAGGTGTGGGAATCTAACTTCTTAATAAATTATAATCTTTATTATGGCATAACCCTATCACGGATACAAAATAATTAAAATACCCTTTTCATTAGCTTTCGAAATATTTCTGCAAAACATTTTGTCAAACGTAAATTTATGTTTCGAAATATACTTTTTGAAAATAGGTTATGAAAAATATTTTTTGAAATTTAAAAATTATGTTCTGAAAATTTCTTTTTGAAAATAAGTCCCGGGGAGTATTTTTATGTTTTTTTTTAAATTGATGGGGTGCATGATGGGATGCAGGAAATTTTTGCTAACGATTCTTAACGAGACATGATTCAGACTCGCATTAAAAATTAACAAAACTATTCTTAATATATTTGATTTGGAAGTATCATTTATTTATATATATATATATATATATATATATATATAAGTATTTAATTAATATAATTGGAATATTATATCTGTAACATAAATAATTTTTTAAAACATTGTTATGAGTCTTTACTAAATAAACAAAATCTATAGGTTTTAATTTACACTTTCAATGTTTAAAAGTTTTATATTATCTTGAATACTCAAAATCAGGTTAAAGTAATAATTAACTTAGATTCATGTGATATTGTTTTAATAATATTTATATTTTTTAAAAACATTAAATAAAAAATATATAATTTTAAAAGCGTAAAAAATATTTTTTATTAACTAAGACTACTTAACAATAATAAGCTATGAGAATATTTAGTCTGTTTTCTATATTCTATATATAATACTAAAGTTCTTTTACTCGGATTGCCATATGATGTTTTTTTTCTTTAAAAGTTAATATATAATCATTTTATTTTATTAACTTTTCATTTATTAACACTTCCATACAGTTTTTAGTACTTGCGGAATAAAATTCTTCTTAAACCTGTTAAGTGATGAATGAAGAAGACATTGCGATGAATTTGGCTAAACTATAAATATATTAAGTATAACTATTAATAGTTATAATAGATTTAATTAAGTTTTAAATAATTCATTAATTTAAATATTTTTATTAAAATAATTTATTCTATTATTTATTTAATATATATATATATATATATATATATATATATATATATATATATATATATATATATATATACACATTTTTGTTTAATATTTTGTCATTTAACTTTAATTTATTTCTTTCCAATTGACTGCCTAATGAAAAGAAATGGAAAAAGGAAAAGACAAGTTAATTGACAAGTTCTAGATGAGAAAATCAGAGTAACAACTCTAAAAAAAAAATATTTTAAATACTCAATAAAATAAATGAAAATATCTAAATTTATAAAAAATATTTATGATACCATGATATATAGACATATAAATTGTTTTTATATTTAATCCATTATTGATGCGGATTATGAAGAAAAAGTGGACCGGCCCATTACATTACAAAAACTTTGACTGGGCCAGTAATTTCGTAGTTAAGCCCATATAACATAATGGCTTCGGCTATTTACAGTTTCTCATTTTCTAAATACAGTCCTTTTTATTTTTTTTATGTGAAATTACTTAAATAAACTTATTTTTTCCCTTCTTCTGAAGCATCCCTCCTTACTCATCCATTTTCTCTTCACTCCTTATCTCTGGTTCCACAATAATCCACCACCCTTGATTTCAGTTTACTATTTTTTTTTCTATTTCTTTCCTCATAATTTATTTTTTTCTCTGTCATTTTTCAGTGAGGTATGTCTTAGGTGTTGTTTTTGACTTGTGCTATGTCATGAAGATTGATTCATGCATGCATGGCTTAGCTTGGTGCATTGCGAATTATTCAAACCACTTCATGGTAAAATCAAAGATATATATCTCGTAAAAAAAAAAATATCCCGAGAAATAAAATTGCGACAAACTGCTAGCAGAAATGTTAAGTGAACCCATCGGGTTGAATTCGTTTAACTAAATCTAAACAAATGATATTAGCTAAGAAAGAAAATCAATTTGTGTGGATCAAGTATGGGCATTGAAATACATGTCATTGGTGTTGGAAAAGTTATTCTCTAAATACATTGGAACCTAAAGAATCAGAAAATTGAATACAAAAGTAGACAAACTCTATCTTGGAATGTTCGTTAGTAACGTGATACTGGGAAAGGAAAGGACTGAAAAAATATATGTATATAGGTTCACACATATCATAGTCCATAGGAAACTGTTATGTTACAACCATGTACCATTATTTTCTTGAATTCTGACATTTTCTCCACTAACATTGACATTTCCTTTTGGCCCCTTCCAAGTTTTCAAGACCATGCTCATAGATCGCATATAACAAAGTTAAAAAGAAGACTTTGGTTTCCTAGTAAATGGTCAACTCATCTTTCACATTTAAAAATACACATCCTTCAGAAAAGAATGGTTTGTAATGCTTATCAGACTGATTTAAGATTAGAATAATTAATAAACAAAACACACATGCATTGCTAACCTCGAAACTTGATCAGTTCTCTTTTGTCATCATCGAATCTACCGACAAAATCCATTTCTTAGTACAAAAAAAAAAGCATTCCAGTCAAAATTTAGTGATAAAATGACAAAAGTTAAGACAGTTTGTATTTGTAGCTATGGGAGATTGTGTAATACAACTACAATCTTCCATGCATGAACCATGTGATGCAGTATGCATGTGTTTACGATATTGTCCTCGCTGAAGAGTGATTTGGCTTCATATTGTTGCTTAATCTATTTCACCAATTAATCCTAAATCACTTTTATTTTTGAGTAAACATACTCCAAAAAGTTACTAGATAATCCAAGAAGTCAAAAGTCAAATCAACTTAAAACATTACCAACAAAGGCATCCCAAACTTTGAATATTATGATCAAACCTCTAACCACGAGATGATCTTTGCACTACCTTAGGTTACACACTTAAAGCTTAGCTTAGTGTTCTTTACATCCTTAAGTATACCAAAAAAGAGAGTCTAATAACATATGACATTTTTTTAGTGAGTATAAGGGAAAAACAACTTCAAACATAAACAAAGCTAAAAGTCACAGTGAAATACAATAGTATTTACATAAGCTAAAACACTAAGAGATAAAAAGTCAAGAATAAAAAAACATTGACATCGTTTCTACCACGTTTCTTAGAAAAAGAAGTCTTCGGTACGACAATGTTTCTATAATGTAAAGATTAAAAAAAGTATTAGGTTCTTATTTTTTTGTCTTCTTTTCTTATAGAAAAGTATGTTTGTTGTGTGTGAAATCCTGTCAAGCCGAAGGTGTTCTATCTCGTAGAAAACTAGTGCCACGGACTTTGATAAAACAAAAATAATATTTGAAATTTTTAAACAAAAAATGTTCATTTCACAGTCCATTTTAAAAAATATAACAATACAAACTATAATTTTAATTTATAAAGTATATAATTTAAATATTAATATATTATGTTGTAAAATAATTTTTTAAAATGTCAAAATATCACTTCCATAATAAAAATAAAATGTAAGCTTCACTGGTAGGCGTCGTTATAAGTAGCTATTCCTTCCCTTACTAGCCATAATCTTTTAAGATTCATAACTCCTTATGAGCTACCAATACGCATGTACCAGTACACCTAAAAGTGTTAGCTTAAGTTTGTGTTCTGAGTTACGGAATATAAAAATTCAAAAGCAAATCTTAGAAACAACTTTACTCTAAATCTGTTATAGATTAATTTAGACTATATACGGAGAACAATTTTCACCTAATCACCTACTTATCTGCACACAATTTAACCAAGACTCTATAAGGGTTCTAACAACTTTGCTCGGCTTAAAAGTGAAGTAGATGAAAGAAAAAAAGGATAAGATAAAAATCCTAATCAAAACTTCGTTTTGGTATTAAATCCGTTTGGCTATAGCATTATATAGAATAAAACTTCGTTATCTAGTCATCTTTATTTATTATTTTCGTATTTATAATTTTAAATATAACATGATAATTTACGTTAACTATTTGTTTTTTTAATATAAAAAATATATTTGTGGATAGATACGTTATTATTATATATGTATAACTAGTAGAAGCTATTGTAACAAATTTTGGCATCTATCCTCTTTGGAAATGTACATACACGAAACTTCTTTGAGAAACGTACAATAAACAAGACAAAACAAGTGCCAAAGTAGAATAACAAAATGAAACCTCCTTAACAACTTGCCTTGGTCCACGCAACATAAGAAAAATTCCAACGTATTCCACTCAATATTTGATCTGAATTTTTGCTATAGAATATTTAATTTTAATTCATAAATGCATGTAATTGTTATACCTTGAAAGTACCCACGTTACTCGAGTAGAAAACACCATGATTGCACGAAATTCACCTCTCATAGGAGCTTGGAAAACAAACAAAATTAAAGGACACCCCACACCATGCTTCACCCTTTATGATTTCATCATTCTTTCACTTTTTTCCCCTTCTATTAAATTAAGTCACATGACTTTAAAACTGGCTTAAGGTCCACTTGCCCTGAAGAAGGGGTACTCCATCTTTGAAAGGGAAGGAATGTGACATTAGGGAAGTGACATTCTTGAAACAGATACACACATATGGAACATCTTAATTCAACATAGCAGAAATTAACAATATGAATAACCTATGCTTACCAGACATTAATATCCCAATTTTGTTACCCTAAAGTACCTACTTATTAGATCTAACAGATTGCTATAACATTGAAGAGAAAGCGCAAAACACGAACACATCATATCAAGTAACGTTATTTGTTGGTTGCTGGACAACCTTTCCAATTTCGCAGCGCCCCCAATGAATTTACTATTATGTTTAATCATAATTTAATATTCTTTTTTTAATTAAATTTAAATAATATGAAGAAATATGAAGAAATGCTTTTTGAAAAAAAAAAGTATTGATAATAAATAAACTCGTAATATATGAAAGTTGCTTCCACTTATCCTGATTTTCGCATAAAATTTGGCAAAGGTATAAGTAATATTTGATATTTTTAAATTAGGTATAAGTAACACTTAATATTTTAAATTGGAACATACCAATGGTTGAAGATCCCACATCGATTAGAGATTAGGTCTTTCGATAGTTTATAAGTGGGTTTGCAAGCTGGTTTTATAAAGTTGAGTTAGGCTTAAAATTCACTTCTTGATAGGTATCGGAGCCTATCCTAACACGTTTGTTAGACCACCTATTGTCGGACCACCCTTAAACAATATAGTCCCACGCATGAGTTGAGAAGTATCGGCGTGAGGAGGTGTGTTGGAGATCCCACATCGATTAGAAATGAAGTCATTTATATTGAATTTACCTACATTATGTTCATAACTTAATTTTTCACTTTTAATATAAAAATTTGGGTTTTAATTAAGATACATTTAAAATAAACAAAAATTTAAAATTTTATAAATAAAAGTTAAATATTTATTTATTATTTTATTTTTAAAATTTATCTCCATAAAACAACTCTTTCTAGATTAAAAGGAGACTTTGATTGTAGTTGAATTATCATATTATATGGTCAAGAAGTTGGAAAATTAAATAAGTTTGAGAACCAAATCAGAGTTTTGATAAATATATCAATGACTATTAAGAATTCAATTTTTGTTCTTATTCTTTTATGTGATGATTTTTTAAGAGAAAATATTGTGGGTATAAAATTTGATGTGAAGCAACACTCTAGTTAATTTATGTAGTTAGACCCACACAAGAATGAGAACTGAGTCAAACTTACATAAAGATATTGGATTTGTGGGTCTTCTTTCTTATATGTTGCTAAACTTTCATATTTTAGCATGTTTTTAAGAAGTGAACTTTATGTCTAACTCAACGTTATTAGTGGTCCAATAAGGATCCGATAGCAGATGACACAATAAGCTCATGAAACTTCACTATAATAAGCTCCAAATGACTCTGATACCATCCTAAGAGGTGGATTTTAAGTCTAATTAAACCTTACAAAATCGGCTTGTAAGGTAAGGTTTGCACCCATTTATATACTATGAATTGACTTTATCTCTAGTCAATGTGGAATCTCCAACACACACCTCTCACGTCGAGATTGTCCCAACTCGTTTGTGGAATTAGATATTTATGGGTAGTCCGATAGCAGGTGACACAATGAGCTCATCAAACCTCTTTAGGATAGACTCCAAATAACTCTGATACTATATTAAGAAGTAGACTTTAAGACTAACTAAACCTTATCAAATCGACTTGTAAGGTGAGGTTTGTACTCATTATATACTATGAATTGATCTTATCTCTAGTTAATATGAAATCTCCAACACATGTTAGCTCATTAAATAAATTATATATTTTTGTTCATTAATGATAATATGATCATATATGTTAAAACATTAGGTGGTGAGAAATGAGAAGTTAAAAAAGATTTATACATTGGGCTCAAACAAGTAGATGTATGAATTGCTATATACTAAGACATTTGCTAGTCTTTGATAGGGAATATTTAACACCAATGTACATTCCAAAAGACATTCTATGACATATGTTGGAATGTGACTAGAGATTTTGATAATTTTTTTTTTTTATGAAACTTCAACTACAGTCATGGAATGTTGATAAAAAATATATTCATCTTATTACTAACAAAACAATGGAATTCGCAAGTATGGATATATATAATGTGTGTTATTATATATATAATGTACAATATGTTTAAAAATTAAATTAATTTATATATATATATATATATATATATATATATATATATATATATATATTAATGTTATGATGTAGTGTTATTATATATTACTGTTAATTCCCTTTAAAAATTGAAGTTTAATATAAAATTAAAAATATTAAAAATATGTATGAAAAAATTAAGATGTTAAAAGTTTCCTTTAAACATATTATTAAATTATTATTTATTAATATTTATATTTTGAATTTTTAAAAAATAGATTGTCAACAATAATAAATAAAGTTTTTGTTTATTAAGGAACTTTGTGATGATTTGAATGAAATCACATAATGACCATAACTTAGGAGAAAAGATAATAGATTTAATATATATTTAAAAGTCTACCTTTTAGTGATGAGAGAATCAATCTTAGCTTTCACAATTCAAGTATCTTATAATTACTTAAACACTGTGACTTAATAAATCAAATCACAAATTTTCATAATTTACTCATAAAATCTAATTATTTATTGTTTGATTAGCCACTTAGTGTTTCATAGAAGAGATATCTCTCTCAAATTTTAAGTCACAGCTTGAAAAATCAAGATTGTTATTTAATCAACTAAGGTGATATTAAATAACAATGATTTGTCACAACTATCAAAATTTAAAGGTTACTTAGAGAGTTAGATTGAACACGATTTTGTTATTTAGATTAAATATAAAATTCTTTAAAAAAAAATAAATAAATTCTTTTATTTTTTTCATTTTTTCATTAACCAACTTTTTCTTTTTTATGGTTAAAAATACTAGCCATAATAAACATTGGTCATGAAATTTTGAAAGTGCTATTCTTACTGTATGATCATATAACAATTCAATTAACAATGTGAATTGAATTTGTAATTTTCCTTAGTGTCCATCTCTTTTACTACTTTGTATATTTATGTTTGTTAACTTACTAATTTTCATCATTTAAAAAAAAATTCTATAATGGAAGGTTGAAAGTGTCATTATCATACAATTATAATAATTTATTTTATAATTATTTTCCCTACATATTTTATTACAAATTTACTTTTATTTTAATACAAATTACAAGCATTTTAATTATATAGTTACAACATTGCAAAAATTAATAATAAAAATATATCTTTATGAATTTTGTATACGTACAATTTTTATAATTTCAATATAAATTTCAAACATGTTTTTTTTTATTTTTTAACAATTATCATAGTAATTTTTTTCATTTTATTTTCTTTTACTTTTTTTTATCATTAAAGCAAACTACATAAACTTGCATTTGTACTAATAAAATATAATTTAATTAAAACATTCATATGTAAAATATATTAAAATCTAATTTATCTTAAAATCTTAAACTCTTAATTTAATATTTTATTTATAAAATTTTAAAATTCTGACTCAATTCACTTAACCAGTCCAACTTGTTCATATGTAAGCTTTTTTTAGTTGGATTTAATACAGATTCAACCTAAAACAATACTATTTTATCTGAATTATAGAATAATTACAATCAGATCCAATCCTATATGATTAATAAAACTTTTTGATAAAAATATTTATATATATAGTAGAATAAGTTACAAAAGAAAAAAATTATAAAATAATCTAATAAAAAACTGTGATGATAAAATGAACGAGTTGTTTTTTTTTTCTTTTGAGAAGAAAAGTCATTATCATATAATGCGGCCACAGGTATCATGTGATAATTGGAATTTGATGCTTTTATCACTGCACACTAAACCACAAAAATCTACTCAGCAAACAGTGAAAATAAGAAAAATAATACAAATATAATGACTAGTGTCAGAAATAAGAAAGAACTGTTTCAAAACACAAGAAAAAGAAAAGAAACCATAAGTTACTCTGGTGTAAATGGAGTACAGCACAACTTGAGGTTTCATTTCTACTACTTTGTATAATAAGTAGTCACACAAATTGTGCACCATCCATAACAAGAGAAAAAAAATCTCATTATTAACACAGTTTCAGTCAACTATATAATTATAATGGAATATTATATATTTTTTCACTATAATTTTGTAAAATATTTTATCCTATCAATTTTTATGTATGATGATTTTATTTATATTAATTTCTTTAAGATAAGTTTAACAATTTTAAATACTATAATACATTAACATGTTAAATACAAGGGAAACTATACTATAAATTTATAGCATATTTTACAGTTTTACACTACTATTTAATTACATATGATCTTGAATAATAAATTTTATTGATTTGTTAAGTTTATTTATTAATTACCTTAAAAAGGTTACGATAGTTTTGATTGATTCTCCAGGTAAAATTGGTGTAGACTATAAATAAATAGAAAGAATATGAAAAGTATTGGCATTAAAGTGAAAATATAAAATTTGACTAGATAATAATAGTGTTAGCAGAGAGAGTAACTGTAGAAGGATGAATTAATAATAGGAGAAGGTGGGGTGGTAGGGTAGGGGAGAGAAACTCGGTTCTCCCGCCTATTGAATTCTTGAATCCCTGAAACAGTAAAGTAAGCAAAGCAAACCCTTCATTTTTCACACACACCTCTCTCAGTCTCAGAGAGAGAAGATCGAATGTTGATTCTTCTTCTCTTGCTCTCTGCAAATGGACACGCCTGATAGGAGCAAGATCAACACCCCTCTCTCTCAGTTTGAGGTTTACCTTCCTCACTCGCTTTCTTCCTTCTTTGCGCACGTGCTTTTATTTTCTCTCAGTTTTACTTTTTTTTAGGTTAAATTTATTTTTCTGTTAATTCATGTTGAAGTGCTGGTGAAGGGTTCAGTTTCTGTGTTCTAGATCACTCCCCATGTCCAATTTAACACTTTGTGTGCCTATAACCAATTTGGGATTTTTTGTGTTCGCTTAATTTTTTTTTTTTTTGCTTGTTTCCCAGAGTATATGCCTGTGAGGGAAGTTAAGTTTATAATCCCAGATTCGATGTTTACTGGAGTTTATATTGATTTTCTTTTTCCAAATATCGCATGTTAAGGGTTCTTCTATCTTCTGTTTTGTGGTCAATGGTCATTTTGTTGTGGGTTTTGCCTTTGAAGAATGTAGGTTTTTGTTTTTTTGTCTAATCTGCACAATTCCAAGTTGTTATGAAAGCAATCCGTGTGTGATCCGGTTTGTTGACCGATTGTTTTGTATGCTATTTCTGATTTGTCCTGGTCTTTCTTAATGTAATATTGGATGAACTTTTTGTGATTTGCATGCATTTTTTTTTGCTTTGCTTCACACTGTTTAACCATATTTCTGTGCTTGGTGATATGCAGGATTCACCTGTATTTAACTACATCAGTAATCTATCTCCTATAGAGCCAGTTAAGTCTGTTCACATTACTCAGACCTTGAATTCGCTTAGCTTTTCATCCCCTCCATCTGTTTTCACATCACCCCATGTCACCTGTCACAGGGAATCCAGATTCCTCAGGAGGTAACTAACTTTTTTTCTTGTTTTTTTTTTGTTTTGTTTTTTGATTTTTTTATGACTGCAATGCAAGTCGCATTGGATTGTACAGAACTTTGGGTGTTATAGTGATATGATTTTGTTTGTTCTCTGATTTTGTAGGCATAACCTTTTGGACGCATCCAAAGCTAAGGGTTCATCTGAAGATATAAATAATGTTTATTCATGTGAAAAGACTCCTGCAGATTCAACTAAGCCATGTCACGAATCAAGTGAGCCACAGGAAAATACCAATCCGAATATTTCCGTAAGAGATGCCTCAATCGAGCCACGTAATGAAAACCCAAATATCTCAATTGAGGTTCCACAAGGCCTGAAATATAATTTGACTAGCCCAGGGTATGATCCTGTGATCTGTGCTGATGAGGCTGACTCTCTTTTGGAACTTCCGGGCAAGCCAGGATCAGATGTTGCCTATGTGTCAAATGACTCTGAAAAGGATTCAATTGAGGGTGAAATACATCTTCCAGGTTTATGTCAAAATGAGGAAAAAATTGAAGGCCCAGATTGTGGTGTGGATGATTTAATTACTGAAGCCTCTGATCTGTTAATGTTTAGTCCCCCAAATATGGCAGAAGCTTTAAAGGATATAAATAAACAATTAAATCCTTCACCAAAGCTTACCAATTTTAGGACTTTGTTACAGCAATCTGGCACCAATGATGGTCAACGTATGCACATTGTTGATGCAGTTGCTTCTGGTTCAGAACATGAAATTGAAAATCATCCTTGTGAATCAGGAGCAGCCACAGACACAGTTCAGAGACAGGACAATCTTACCAATCTTGCTTTGCTGGCTAGCATTCCAACTGAGAAAATGGATGATAAGGTAGGAAAATGGAGTGGCTTTACTTGCAGTGAACTGTGTATGAGAGCTTTTCTTACACGTAGTTATATGTTTCATCAGTTCATGTTATAAAGACTTGAATCTTGATTATTGTTCTTATACACTATCACACACTTGATTATATTTGTAGCTTAATTGCTGCATTGTTTATATATGAAATTTATAACTCTAGGAAAATGTTGTATGACTGTTGGTTGTAGTCACTCATTACTTTTAAAGCACATACTATAAAAATGAATCATTATTTTGATCCTTTTGCACATTTGCCATTGAGTGATACACAATTTTTTATATTCTGTTACGGTTTACAAAATTATGATGAGAGTTGAATATTTTTCTTTCTCTGTGTCATTATCTTAACTGTTGAACACATCAATCCATCTAAAATTACTTTTGTCTTTGTATTTAGCTTGTTTATGTGACACACCGTGGTATACGGAGACGCTGTTTAGATTTTGAGATGGCCAGCGTGCAAAGGAAGAACCTAGATGGTAAATCAAACACCAATTCCAGTGCAGAAAAATCTGATGAGATGGATGTTAGTAAAGGAAAGCAACTGCTCCCCATGAAACACAGTGGGGATTCACGGAAGTGTGTTTTGCCTGGAATTGGTTTGCACTTGAATGCACTTGCAACCTTAAATGATTGCAAAAACATAAAAATTGAGAAGTTGCTATCTGGAAGGCAACCTAACATGCCCAGCTCCTCTTCATCCTTGCAACTTTCTGCAAGCCAAGAACATCAACTATCATTGGTGCCTGCATCAGTCGAAAAAGAATTGGAGCCATCAGAGAATGAAGTTCAGCCTGGTGAAGATTGTACCCAGCCTTTGGTTCACATGGCTGGTGAAGATTTCCAGCAGAATAGTCCTAAAAAGAAAAGGCAAGTAGAGTTTCTGATTGTCTGGTCTGCTTTATTACCTTAATTCCATTATATTTTAGCTTTTCCCTTTTTGGTAGTAAAGCTAGATTTACAGGCGCAGGTTAGAACCAGATGGGGAAGGGGAGTCTTGCAAGCGTTGTAATTGTAAGAAATCGAAGTGTTTAAAGCTGTAAGTTCAAAGAAACACTCCCCTTTTCTTTTGGGTTGGCATACTATCTCATTCTGCAACGATCTTTGATTTTTGTAGTTTCTTTTAATGAACTGGTTTATTGTCGTTTGAATTTCTTTTTCCAGAAGAAAATAAGGGGTTTATTGTGTGTACTTCTTTTTTCATGGAAGTTATGGCTTGATTGAGTTCTGGATGTTGAAGACTTAGATGTAGACTTTCACTGAACTTATTCGTTGAATTAATTGAGGCAGCTAGATAATGGCTTTGCCGAAGTTGCATATACACCTAGAAATGTAGTGTGCAAAATTTCAATCCACTGTAAGACATGCTGCTTAATATTGCCACTTGGCCTTTCCTCGTATTAAATGTTATCTGAAATTACTCAAGTGACTTGTTAGGAAGTATTGACAGCCAGGTATTATCTGAAATCACTCATTTGGCTTCTTAGGAAGTATTGACAGCCTAAATATGGAGAGGGACAATAGGTTGTTAAAGAGAGCAATATCATTGCATAAATACAATGATTGATCTAGGAGGTGCTATATATAATGGTTAGTAAATATAAAAATCTTGGTTATCAGATTATGGAAGCTCCTTTCAGTTCTGTCCTAAAAAGATTGGTAGAACTTTTAAGGATTGACCTAGTTGTTTTGTATAAATAATGCTTACCTTTGTGTAAGCAGTCTGGTTTTTAATTTCGGCTTCACCTGGTAAAAAAAACTGAAATGCAACAGCTAAACATTTAGCTCAAGAATGGATCTGGTTTCAGGGAGTAAAAGTCCTGACAGATGGCATCTTAGTCAAAATGATTTAAAAAGGTTCTCTTTTGAATTGAAAATGTACTTTTCTAAATTTTGTCATCCAGGAAGTATGGTTTTGTGAATAACTTCTTTTCTTTGAACTTATGTTGGTGCTGCTATAATTTTCCATTGCCATTTCTACCATGTTTAGTTTAAAATGATTTAATGCGTAATCTCATGCTATTCTCATATAATGTAATTTGGAAAATATCCTTTGACCCCCTCTCTCTTTGAATAAAACTTCAAAAACAAAGTCAGCTAGGGTTTGTATCCTCAATTTAAAATTACTTATTTCAAGTAATGGGTGCCAGTTATCCATGTTATATTGGTTTTGCTTATGACTTATGATGAACATGAATCTTCTCAATTTCCTTGAGCTTTGTGAATACTGTGTTCTCGTACTGTTACAATATTGGGACTGAAAGATTGGGACGAAATCTGGCTTTGATGTCTTTCTAATTAAGCTTTTATTTTATTTTTTTACCAGTTATTGTGAGTGCTTTGCTGCGGGAGTCTACTGCATAGAGCCCTGTTCATGTCGTGATTGCTTCAACAAGCCTATTCATGTTGATACCGTTCTTCAAACTCGCCAGCAGATTGAGTCTCGAAATCCACTTGCTTTTGCTCCTAAAGTCATACGGGGTTCTGATTCTGTACCTGAAATTGGGGTCAGAAAATAAAATTTAGCTTTAGTTTTCACCAAATTTAAACCACGTTTCTCCTATATTAATTCTTTTCCTTGCAGGATGACCCTAACAAAACTCCAGCTTCTGCCCGACACAAAAGGGGATGTAATTGCAAGAAATCAAGCTGCCTAAAGAAATACTGTGAATGCTATCAGGTTTTCTCCATTGTTATATCATGTATGCCACCAGTTGCAGTTTGAACTTGAATTACAAACAGCTCTTATTTTGTTTTGAAGGGTGGTGTTGGTTGCTCCATAAGCTGCAGATGTGAAGGATGCAAGAACACGTACGGTAGAAAGGATGGTAAGTCTCGTATGTTGCAATAATTGGAGTTAGACATTACCAATCAAAACCATCAACTTTCCTCTTTAAATCCCTATTCTCTATGTTACTCTTCTAAAAATTGTTCTGTTAGTGGTAATATTTTATGGCAACTTCTTTATGTTCAGGTTCTGTTCATTCTGGAATAGAAGCCAAGCCCGAAGAAGAAACAGAAGCATTTGAAAAGGGTGTGATGGAAAATGCTTCACATAAAACTGAAACACAGAATACTGAAGACCATCCAGACCATGCTCTTCCTACAACACCATTACGTCTTTCCAGGTTTGATCTGCTGTGTTTTTGTCAGCTGATGATGATAAAATTTTTGCCCGTTATTTATGTTGGAACATTTTTATGTTACAGATCATTGCTCCCATTACCCTTTTCATCAAAGGGTAAGCCACCAAGATCTTTTGTTACTACCATCTCCAGTTCTGGATTGTTTGTCAGCCAAAAGCTCGGGAAATCAAGTGCTCCGCGGTCTCAACCTAAATTTGACAAGCCTTTGCAAACTGTTCCAGATGATGACTCTCCTGTCACCTGTATCAAAACTTCTTCTCCAAATGGCAAGAGGATCTCCTCTCCTAATTGTGACGTGGGATCATCTCCTACTCGCAGAGGTGGGAGGAAGTTGATTTTACAATCTATCCCTTCATTTCCTTCTCTCACCCCTCACAATCTTCGGAGTGATTGAGGATCTAATCTTCTTAAGTTAGCCTCTTGGTTCATGATTCCAGTTTGTTGCAGTTGGAGCTGTATGCGTAGGTGAATGAATGTACATGATTGAGCTCTGTTTTACTTTCGTAATATGTTGCTTTCATTTCATAATGTACAACTTCACTTCAGTTGTATAATATCTTAACTACTGGTTATCATCTATCCTAAGAGTACTCGGAGAATGATTTGTTATTAAGTCCCTATTATTGGTCGTGTTGGACTATTCCTTTTGAATAGCAATTTGATTTGTTACATGAAGTAAATGTGGTTGTTGCCGTGGAATCGAATTTAGCATGGTTTAGTTTTCAATTGCAATTTCATTATTGTATTGGTGAAAGCTTCTCCTTCAGGGGAATAAAATATTATTTCCAATATTTTTATAAGGTGGCATGTTACTAGCAACTTAGCACCATTTAATGTGGAATATGAATGATATATGAGAATCCCTGTAATGAAAGCTAAATCCTGGTTTTCTTGAATTTAAATGTTTGACTGGAAGTTACTTTGAGTAACCGCTAATCATTCTAAGTGTCGTTCTAATCAAATAGCATTTTCTTTCCTTTTCCTAGACGAATCAACGACTATGGAGAAGACATAGGAGTCAGCTACAAGGAAGGAGTCCAGTCCCGCAACCTCCCATTGGCCTTTCGTCATAACCATGAATAGGACCAATAGGCTTACAGTAGTATATCTTTCACAAAAGTCATTTATTAGTTCAAAAAAGTGGTTAGTGGAATACATTAGAACAAAATTTTATATTATAAATTCTTTTTCATATTCCAGAATCTTAATTTTAGGAAAACATGATTATTCAGAAATATTTATATAAGCTTTTTTAGAAATAAGAGTTATATGATATTTTTATTGTAAAATCTTTAATCATTACTACATTAAAATTTAACAAAAACAATGTAATATATTTTTTTTAGTAAATTTTCTATTTAATTTAAAAAAGTTAGATTCACAACTCCGGAAATGTTTTTATGGAAAACTTAAAAACTATTCCTAGAAATATTGTTTATGACGAGTGTTTTTTAAGAGATAAACTAAACACGAGAAAAATATTGAAGATATTTAATATCAACAATTAAATTGAACAATTTTTGTTACCCGTGATAAATTAGTTTTTTTTAACAGCATGATAGTAGTTGAGTACAGAGCGAATGCATCCTTTTGTTCGGTTTCTTAAAAAAATGTAAGTAAAATGTGTAGGGTAACACAAAAATAACTTACATTTCTTTCCTTTTTTTTAAGTTGAAGAAGAAGCTTATAAATAATAATAATAATAATAATAATGATACCAACAAAGCTATTATTATTATTATTAAGAAAAAAAAAAGAGAATAGCTAAATAAAAATTTAAGCAAATGTACTGGGCTTATTAGTTCAGGAATACGAACAAAAAGAGAAAAAAAGAAGGAATAATCTTGATCTGTCTTCTTCCTTTTTCATTGAGAAATATCTAGTTTAACGAAAACATTAATTTATTCAACAAATATAATAGCTGGCTAGCTAGTTTAATGTTAAGTATTTTGTTTTCCTCCAAAGTTCAATGGGGATGTTTAAGAAAATCATTTAAATTTAAAAATGTGATTTTTTTAAGTAATTTAATAGATTTGTAAAGGATTTTAAGATTTTTTTTACTCTAACGACAATAAGATTAAAATATATGACCCTATAAAACTATCTAATCTCTCCTCATTTTGATAGTAAGAGGATTAATAACGGAGAACTCTTTTATAACTTTTTGTAGGATTCATATGAAGGACTATATCTAATTTGTTTTTCTACCATGTTAAACTATTTAAGAAAATTAATTGAATTTGATGTTACTCCACATATTTTGTTATTTTAAATTAAAAATAATTTGAAATTATAATAATTAATAAATTAAAAATGAGATAAAACATTATACTAATTTTTAGTTGACAATAAATTAAAAATGAGATAAAAACATTATACTAATTTTTAGTTGACAATAAATTAAAAATAAGAAAAATATGTAATAATAATTTTTTAAAAACCAAAAAAGCTTATACAACATGAAAAACCTAAAAATGAATTTTACTTCACATCTAAAAGTTAATTACGACCAAAACGTGTTTAAATATGTTCTACCAAACTCGCTTAAAGTTACTAATAAATTTATCTTTCATATATTTTCGCTCTCATTTGTAATCAAAGTCATTATAATGACTTTCCAATATTCGAGTATGAGATGTTTTAGTTTCTAAATAATCATAACAATATTCACAATTTTTTTATGTAATTCATTCATCGTAAATAATTATGTTATGAGATATGATATAAATAAATATGATCTTATCAAATGTATCTATTTTTCAAGTTCATTTTAAACCTCGTATAATTATAAGTTGAGATTGTTGTATTTTAAAATTTTGCTCAATTTTTTCAGGTTGATTTTTTATCACTTGCTAATGATTTGATAAATATTCAAATATCATTTTAAATATTACATTGAGTGTTAAGTAAAAATAAGAAAACTAAATAATATATAAAAGAAAAAAAATCACAAATGATCGTCTTAAATTTTAAATTGAAAATAATATTAATCTTTTACTTAACTTGTATGTTGTGAGATCACTTTAATATTTTTTTCTCTTCAATCTTTACACCATAATTATATAAGATAATTATATAAGAATCTTTCCACCATAATTATATAAGATAACAATATAAGTATATATTGTATTTAGTGATATGAAAATAATTTCATTTTATAGATATAATATTAGCTACAATATTAGGTTCCATTCATAAAATAATGCACTTTTCCTGCAAAAAGCTATTAAACAAATCAAATTGGTCAAAGATGTTAAAGTCATTATTTGTTAGCGATGACAAAATATGATGTCAAATTCACAATTATTCAAAAGGCAACTGCCCTAAACATAATTGTTGATTTACCATGATTACCTCTTCTAAATTGACTGTGCCAAGCTACAACATAATTTTTCTATTTCCAGTTCATATAGTCAATTGACCTAACATACCTAGCAAACAATGTGTCTCCCCATTTATAGTAGGTAACTTAAATAATTTTTGTTAGTTCGTCTTAATTAATCTACCCCAAAAGTTTCGTTGATATCTCTTACAAATTCTTTTAGGTTGCCCAATTCATCTACAATTTGGAGGAACAATGCTTCTTCATTTGAAACTTTCTCCAAAATCAAGCATCTGTATATTCCGCAGTTTTAGAAAAGTAGTGAACAAACAATTATTCGTGACCTTCTTCACGACCTTGTTCTATCATTATCTTCTACACATTGGTCTAATAGAATTATTGGTTTTTCTCTATCAATAAGTTTCCTAATGTATTGCTTTGCATTAGCCTCCATCAATTCTTCTTCTACAAGTTTCCATTCTAGCTCTTTATAATACTTTAAATTGCTCAAATCCATTTGGAGATTGAATAATTCATAAACAAGAGAATAGTATCAATGGAGAGATTTGCTTTTTGTGTTTACGTTATATATGCTAGTTTGAATAACTTCTAGTTTAAATTAAAAATAATTTGAAGCTCCAACATTTGATAAATTAAAAATCAAGCAAATAAATTATACTAATTCTTGTTTGACAATACTAGAAATATCTAAAAATTAATTTTAATAGTAACTATTATAATATAATTTATTTTTTTTTAAATTAAGCAACTTCTGAAACCTACTACCACATTTGTCACTACCAACTCATGTTAAAATCAGTTTTGTACTGTAAAATTAAAATTAATTTATGTATGAACTAAAATCCATAAAAATAATTATATAAATTTCTTTAAAATATTTTTTAATATTATGTATAAACTAATTTTCATTTATAAAAGTGTTAGATATATTTATTTAAGGTGTTTGAAAGTAGGGTACCTTTTATACCAAGTCTTGTTGAAAGGATTCTATACTAGTCTAAGAATGGAAGCACTTATGAGGATAACTCATTTTTACCTTCATCTTGGTCCCACCGCCATTGCTGACTCTACCTATTCTCCTATTTCAAACCAGACCTGCACCTTCGTTCATACACTCATACTTTATACTTTATTTCACTGCTTTCCTTTACCAAATAACTATTTAATTAACTAAATTATTTCACTGCCTTTTAGGTATCAGTAGCTGTTTTAGGGTATTCAAACACATTATATATGTATCTTCAATTTAGTGTTTGGCTTGCTTCGAGCTTATCTCAATATTCATTCATCATATCTATTTTTAAAGCTCTTTTATTATCACGTTTAATCTTTTTGACCTTTCTATGCATTCTTACTTGACTTATTATCCCTCTAACTCTTCATTTCATATTTCAGAATTTCAAACTATTGCATCAATATCCAATATTTTTATTAGACAATTAAATGTGTGTAAGATTAATAAAAAAAACAATATTTGAAACAACCAAAGGAAAAATATTCCATGCTACTTACTTACACAAGCACAGTGAACAATTATGAGATGGCAGGAATAGAAAATATAAAAGATTATATATATATTATGATACGCTAGCTGTTAGCACGTGTGGTGGTGATGAGAAAGAAATTGAAATCTGGAGTCGCTTTTCCATAGTATATGATCGAAAATGTTAGCATCATCGTCCCCAATCTTTTTCTTTTTCCTCTAACTTTAAGCATGATACTAAGCAGAATTGACGAAGAAGATTTTTCAGTTAATTTATGGAAACTTTTCAGAATCTTTGAGGGAGGGATGTGGCCATGCCTAACACAACTAGTAAGAAACGAAAAAACAATACCATGATTCATATCTTTTTATGCAATAGCTAGGATGGGACCATATGCGTGACCTTTTTTTCTACGAGTCCTTTGTGGTTTTCAAAGACCAATTGCACCTCTATATGGTTGGTGGGGGTTGTGTTAGTGAGTGTGAATTAAGAGTCCAGCTAGGTAGATAAAGCTTTCATTTCTACTAGAAAATACACAACATATATATTTATTGTGTGTGTGGGTGGGTGGAATAAGATAGAAACGTCTCATTCATCTTTTTTTGACGACCAATAATGTTAGAGAGAGTGGGGAAGAGTGGAGAAAGATCACATCATGTGGGTCGGTAATGATGTACAACTTTTGCAAGTGTTGTCTTGAAAGAATGGTAGGTTTGTTTGTTTGGGAGTAACATCTAAACAAAGAAAGAAGAATGTTTTGGAATCAAATTAGTCTACTGTTCCCCTCCATCCTCCAAACTATGAGATTTATCACTTGGATTACGCCACTACTTACAATGAGTGTTTATCTGTAAAAATTGTGTTTTATTTTTCAGTTTTAAGTAATATCTAAATTATGTTTATCCATAAAATTAATATTTTATTTCCATATCGGAAAGAAAGTGGAAACAGTAAATAAATTATGTAACTCCTCGCAAAAGAAAATAACTTATTATCTCGAATAAAATTATTAAACTGTATATAAATATTATAAACACATTCTGGATCTAAAGATAAAGATGTATATGTACAAATATATGTAGGATCTGTAAGGTCCTTAAAATTTTGTGTAACAAAAATTCTAATCTGCGACCTATATTAACTTTTACTCTCAATTATGACCAAATATGTTTATACACTGTACAATCATAGCAATGATATATAATAGATTTGTAAAAAATTATATAAAATATCATTATATATAATTATTATTATTATCAGGAGCATGATATCAATATTAACAAATTCATATCTAATTACACATCATGTATAAATGTAGATGTGTCAAAGTAGCATAGATCTTTTATGATTAGATCCATTTTATACCTATTATATTACGAAGTCGTATGTAAGTTTTTTCCAATTTTTTACTATCTAAAATTATGTTTATATAATTAGATAAAAAAAAGTGAAACTAAAATATCTTTCTTATAATAAGTTTTATGTTTATTATCGTTATTTAAGACATGATACTATCTTAAAAATCTTTCTAACATTCATATGAGGTTATACACACCACTCATTCACGCCATCTATATAAGGACAAACCGTATATAAAAATATAACTACATATATACATGTTTATAAATGATTTAATTAAGATTCACCACTTACAAAAAATCACTTAAAAATGACATGTCATGCATGCAATACATCAGATAGTGTATCTTAACATTAATTATATCTTTCATATCATATATTCATTCCTTTATACAATATATCATTTACAAAAACATTTACCATAGGTACAAAAATTTCAAATATAACATTATATCAGCATCACTTCAATATACCATTGTTTGAACAACCAAATTTACATAAACAGCGCATGAACCATCTCAGCTTAAACAAGATGCAAGTTAAGAATAACACTCTCTAGATTATTCCCACTCTAACAATCACCTCATTGCTTGAGCAGTAACCATTTTGTCATAAATAATCCAACAATTTTTGTAAAAAAATCCTCCACCACCTTAAGACACTTGAGCATTCAATTAGTGCTTGTGCGCTTATGTCATTCGTCACACACTACTACACATCAAGACATATGTATAGTCTTACAACGCACTTAAAAATCTGAAACAACACTTAAGTTGTATGTTATATCACTTAAGTGTCTAGCATAATAATTGAGCAATATACTTATATAGGAGAGAAAACCAATTTGATATCTTTCATGAATAAACTATAAGTCATTGCTTGAGTTGTATGACTTATAACTTGAGCGACCAACTCCAATAATTATATACTGATTGAACGTCACTTAATTAAAAACATCTCACTCAACTAATATTAAGTTAGAAGAGTCATTCAAACTTCTATTACACCACATTTCCAAAATTTTCTTATCATCAACAACAACTCTATAATCTTTAAATTCAATAAATAAACCAACTTTGCATACAAAATATACCTCACAGAGAGATTCATACGATTTATACACATTTTTCAACTTACACATATTACCAATTTACCATTCCCATGCGCCTCACTTATACCAACATTTTCATACAATCCATCCATTCAAAACCAACATTGCTTAAAAGGATTATTAACTCCTCCTTACTATAATTAAATTATATTTAAAAAAAAAAGTCTTTTGAGAAATTCTTCCAACAACTCAATAAATCCAAATAAGCCTTCACAAAATCAATCATATACCAACGACATATTCTCTTAACCATTGATTCAATAAAAGAAAAATAAAATAATTATAACTAAAGTAGGATTGATTTTATTTATCAAAACTAATATTCAAAACACCCAAATCCATCACTTTTTCATTAGCTTCTCAAGATCTTAATCTGACATCGTTTTTGAAGTGAATGTTTTAGAATAAACTGAAAAACAAGTATTCAAACTTTTATTTATAAACTTTATTTCCTATTTTCTTTAAAAATTACTATTAAAATATTTAGAGATTATATTCCTAGTATTACAATAGTTGGTATAGAAATAATTACTGTTAACATGTTTTATTATTTTAATTATTTTTAAGATTATTATTTAAAGTTTAACTGTATTCTTAAAAATAATATAATTTCAGTTTTACTAACAAGTTAAATTATAATTTTTAAAAATTTGAAATCATAATTATTATAGAATTTGTTGGTATCAGCAGACTATTTCATTAAGTTATAAGTGCTTAGTGTTTTTAATTTAGTTTTTATTCAACATACTCGTTTCATTGACTCTTTAAAGTATCTTTTAATTTTTATTTAAGTAATATGTCATTTAATTTTATCGTTAACGAGATTTTATGGTCGTTATTTTTTTTTATATTTAATTATCTGATTAATTTGTTTATTTTTTTTTATCTAATTTCTTCTAATTCGCTGGCTAATTTATTTTATTTAAAAAAAAACGAATTGATCGATAAAATGAAAAATAATAAAAAATAAAATTAATGAATTAATTTAAACCCTAAAGTCTAATCACAATATCATTAATTATTTATAGTAGTATTATGAAAAATTAAGTGAAAAATTAAGTAATCGAAATACCATTTCTTTAAGCAAAATCATCTTGAAAAATAAAAATCTAGCAAACCATGTGGATAGTATGCCCCACACTAGTGCATGATTGTCTATAAAATATATCATATTTATACATTTATTTGCTTCGCCTATTTTTATTTTGTTATCTCTCTTATTCATAAAATTTGGAGTATCTATATATGTATGTAATGGATGATATATCATATCAGAAATAAAAAGGCAAGGTGTAAGATCCGCGTAGATGGTTGCATGTGGCGTCCATAATGGACATTTTGAAGGACACGTGGGGCCCACTGCCCTTCTTTATTAGGGTACCAGAAAATCACATGCCAAACGCTTGACTGTTCAAACGCCATATTCCCCACTACCCCAAAATAATTCACTTTCTACTTTTCTTCAATTTTGGATTACTTGTCCACTGTCACTTTGTCCTAAAAAGCGAAAACCTGGTACATTATATGTTACCATTATTCTAAAATATAAATAAAATATTGAGAGATAAAGACTTAATTAACATTTTTGTGCTAAAACTAATAACTGTTGACTAAAATATTTTAGATTAATTTTATATAAATGAAAATGAAATTTTATCTTGCGTTAAAAGAACAAAACTCACGTAAGAGATATAATGGAGGGGTAGTCTCAAAACTATAATACGGGGTTTTGTACTGCTTTTCTACTTCACAGCTGGCTAAGGTTTTCAGTAGCATAAAGCAAATTAAAACGGTGAGATTTTTTTTTAAATTAAAAAGGTAATTAAAATTATCATATTTTATTTAAAATTAAAAAATAATTAAAATTAGGATACTTTTATTTAAAAATTATTTTCAAATTTTTATGATATAAAATTATTTATTAAATTATTATAATTAATTTTATCTAATATATTTTTTTTACAATCAATTTAGTTTTTGTTGATAATATTATTGATCTTAAATAAGATTTTATTAATTTAAGTTTTGAAAAATTCTTTTAAATTAATATTAATATTATTAATATTATTCTATATGTTATACATACATCTGAAAAATAGTTTAATTTTTTATATAATTAAAAATGTAAATTGATTTATCATTTTCAAATCTAATAATCTCTTATAAAATATTTAATTTTAAAAATAATTATAAGTCAACAAAACCTAACAAATTATCATATTTTAAATATTTTTCAAGATTTAGATTTTTTTTTCAATGGGAGAATATTGATACGAGATTGAGAGACTTATTAATAGAAAAAAATCATATTAGGATAACTGATATAGATTTTTCAAATGATAAATACTCTACACACTTTTCTGCATCATATTACATTCAATGATGATTCAAGGTCTAGGCATTTTTCTTTATACCAATAAGTCTCTCAACAAGCCTTTTTAGTTTAAAGAGAAGTCACCTGTATTTTCTAATTCATTTTTTTATTTTTATAAATTTATCTATAATTCCTTTTTGTTAGAAGTTTTAAATAACGTGATACTTATCTTATAGTTTATATATATAACGAAGTTAAGTTAAAAAAATAAAATTTGATCGTCAAAACAATGAATTTGATCACATTATTTTGTTTTGAAGTCTCAAGTCTTATTCTATCTTTTGGTCTTGTCATTTGGTAAGCGTTTAAATTTAATTTATAAAATGTAAATTTTTAATATTATTCATTGAATCTGAACATACTATTTTAAAATTAATTAAATAATAAAAAATAAAATAATTTTAAGATTAATTCATCAATCTAATATTGATTTTCACTTGATATTGATGCAATCAAAATGAGTAAAAGTCAACACATACTCCAATTAATCTACCTCTCAAAGTCTCTAAACAGAGACACACCATAAATGTATAATATAGAATAATAAAACAAATTTTGAATTGGATAATGACAATCAAACACTTAATTGAAACAATAATATGAAAGAATCAATGAAAGAGTCAGAATAAGAAAAGAGATAAATAAGAAAAAGTCAGAAATAGGAATGAGATAAGTGAAAAAGTAAGAAAAAGAAATAACATATAAATAAATGATGTTAATATAATAGAACAGGAAAAAATAAATAAAAACTATAAAGTTTTAATAGTTAAGATTTATTGACTATTGAATGAATGTCTTTAAAAAAATACATTAATTTATTAAGAAAATGTTTAAAAAATATTAATATAAAATTGAAATAATTAAAGAATATTTATAAAATCAATATAAACTTAACTCAATTAAGATGTTTTAAATTTTTAATTCAAAATTATTTTTAAATATAATTTTAAAATTAAATGTTTTTTAATTTTATACCAATGTATTAATATTCATTTTTTTAAAATTTTAAGGCCTAAAATAGTTAGGTTTTTATCTGCTTGTAGTGCTTCTCATACAAAGAAAAACAATGCATCAGTTTCTATACATTAACAGAAAACTTTTGCGAAGACGGTGGTTTTTGCGCAGTGGTGAGAAGAAATAGAAAAAATATCTATAATAAACTAAAATAATAATAATAATAATAATAATAATAATAATAATAATAATAATAAAATCTTAAAATATATACATATTTTTTAATTAATTAGAAATGTAAGTATTAAAAATATTTCGATAGAGTGGCTGGAAAAACTCGTGAAACATAATGGAGCTAAATAATTTGTGCAAATTTTGTATCATAAGAATTATTGAAAATAAAAGAAATTCCTCTTCATAAAAAAGTCTTCAAATATATATATATATATATCTCGATATTGTAAAGATTAATTTTTATATTAAAGGCGTTGCCTTATTTAAAATTTGAAGTTTCATTCCGTTTTCGCCTTTAAAAGATGTTATGAAAAGGTTAAAAAAATATTTAAATTGTTCTTTAACTCTTAAATAATACGAAATTATATATATATATATATATATATATATATATATATATATATATATATATATATATATATCAAATATGTTAATAGTTTCATTTAAAAATTGAGAATAAGAAAAAATTAAATATATATTTTTTAACTGTCTTAAATATCTTTTAAAAAAATTTTAAGTTTTATAATAAATAATATTTTATTACATGTAATGATTAATTAATGATTGACTCTATTAGTGATTTTAAAAAACTTAATATTGAAACACATAATATAATATATATATATATATATATATATATATATATATATATATATATATATAAAAAAAGTCATAATAAATTTAAGATGTAAACATATATTTTAGTTGAGTTTATAAGATGTTATATAAATGAGAGAACACAATGTTATTTTTCATTAAGTAATTTAAAATGATAATAGATTAAATACTTCAGTAAAAACACAATTTTATATTTACGATTTTTAGAATGTGAAAAAACTTTATTTTGTAGCCTCTAAAGTCAAACTCTCCCTCCTTAACAATTTAACCTTGAAGTTTTTTACTTTTCTATTGTTTTTACTTTGTTGGTGATGTCTTTTCTTATTGCATTTATTGTGATTTAAACTTGTGCAAATCATAATGATATTTGAGGGCAAAAGGTTGGCTAATGCCACCCCTTCTCACAAAATGACCCACCACCAATGCTACTTCCTTAAATACACCTTCATTTTCCGACCAAACACTCTTAGCTATTATCAAAATCAATATTACAAATATAGGAAAGGATCTAATATATAAATAATATCCCCATCAGAAACATATTTTGTATATGCCAAAATATTTGCGCAACGATAAATATCAGATTTTGTCATCAACACATTATTAGTTTGAGTAAAACTGTGTTTAAATTTCTTAAATAAAATCTTACATTTAAATATATAAATAAAAAATGTGATCGAAAAAACTCTAATAAGAAAGAATTGGTCAATTTCTTTTTATAAAAATTTGTTACAACCAAATTTTTTTTTTTATGAATATTTGGTACAAATAATTGAAGACACGTTACAAAATTTTGAAATTGAATAGGAATACTATTATATTATACTATTCTTCGTATTATCTAGTCATTTTCTTTGCGAAGGTGACATTGCTGTGCATGATGGAAAATGTGTAGATATGTAAAACAAGATAACTTTTTAATTAAATTACAAAAATGATATTTGATTTGATATGTTATCTTTTTTTCTCACAGCACCGCCCACATTGTCGGTTTTGTAAAAGGTCTATGCATGAAGGTGGGTGTGCACGAACATGTTAACAATTATTCTCATTTTTTTTTTTTCAATCTTCAATTGAAATGAAACTGCAGTAATTAAATTACAATTCTGTAACTTGAAATACTTTAACGGTATTCTAATTTCCATTTAATTTTAAACCCATATAGTTAATGACTTAGTGATAAATATAATTGTAACACCTCTGGCTTAATCCGTTACCTTCAAAGCTCTGCTTATTGACTGAAAATAATTGATTTTTTTAGGTGAACAAAATTGATTGATCTAAATTATACTCTAAGAATTATGATATAAAATATTTATACGGCTTTTTATATATTCAGGTGTACTTTTTTATATTAATGTGAGAAAAAAATTATTTTTTAAAATAGATAAATTATTCCAGTTAGATAAGATTTCAAATTAAGCAACTCTTCCACCTAGCATGATTTCAGATTTATTAACTATAAGTGACATGTTGACTATTTTAATTAAAGACATTAATTAAAATCATTTTTCTCTCTTGACAATCATATTTTAATTATTTGACATTATATTAGTTATGCTTAACAATTAACCAAAAAGTTAATAATAATAATTAACAAAACCAAAAATATTAAGACATACAAATCTATTTAAAATTAAAATAAAATAATATAATGATAATAATAATAATAAAAATAATTTTAATTAAATTCATATGAATTTATTTTAAATAATAATAATAATAATAATAATTTTAATTAAATTCATACAAATTTAATTTAAATGATAATAATAATAATAATATCTACAGATAATAATGATAATAATAATATAATAATTATTTTCTAAGAAATAATAATAATAATAATAATATTCTAACAAATCTAATTAAAATAATAATAATAATAATTATTATTATTATTATAATATAATAACTTTTATAAAATAATATTTAATACTATAATATTAACTATTAAGGTACAAGTTGATGGAGTTGCAGGACATTACCATTAAGATTTACAATTATCAGGAAGACAAAATGAACATCATTAAGGTATCAATGTTGGTTTATTATGATGTGATAAATAGTTGATACTCTAATGGTTAGAGTGATTGTTCATTTCGTATTTCTGATAACTGAAAATGTTAATGATAGTGACCTGCAACTATAACTTGATTCACTTATTATCACTGAATAGTTAATATTATATTATTAAATATTATTATTTTTATTTATAAAATTTATTATATTATTATCATTATTATTCCTAAATATTTTTATTATTTTTATTATCATTAATTTAATTTAATTTGTATGAATTAATTATAATTATTGTTTTAATAATTATTATTATCATTTAAATTAATTTTGTATGAATTTAATTAAAATTATTATTATTATTATTATTATTTAAATTAAATTCATATAAATTTAATTAAAATTATTATTCTTATTATTATTATCATTATATTATTTTGTTTTAATTTAAAATAAATTCGTATGCTTTAATTTTTTTGTTAATTATTATTATGTAATTATTATTATTAATTTTTTATTAATTGTTACCAAACATAATGTCAAATAATTTTAATTAATATATTTAATTGAAATGACCAACATATCACTTCTAGTTGATCCCTTGAAATTATGTCTAGGTGGAAGAGTTTATTAATTTAAAAATTAATATATTTGACAGAGTTTATTAATTTAAAAGCTAATATATTTGACAGAGTTTGCTATTTTAGTAAATAATTTTTTTTCTATTTTAGGCATTAATGTAAAAAGATACACGAAAAGCCTATTTATACCTTATTCTATGAGATCAAGACAAAAAAAATCATTGCTATTAATGAAGTGAAAATATTAAAAACAATAAAATTATATAATAAAATAATGTCATTAATTTAATAATTTTTTATATAATTTATATATATTTTTTCATAATCCTTGTTTCGTTGCTTAGTACTAGAACCCTCTTTACAGATAATAGATAATTTGATGTGAATTTAAGATATTTAACCACAATGCAGCCGACATTAAAACTTTTTGATATATAAATAGGCGTAGATGGTTAATAATATTTTTGTTATATTATCGACTTTTACATGTTAATCCTGACCTGTTTTTAATTATTAACAAGTCCAAATTTATATGAATAGGTTAAATAAAGTCAATAATCAGCACCAAAATTTCACAAATAAACGTTAAAACATGAGATAAAGTCAACAATCGAAACTAAATATTTTTTGAATGGTTCTTAAAATAATTATTATAACAATCAATAATTTATAATTAGTGGATTTTAACCATAAGGTTTTTAGCTGTCAGCAAGTGAAGTGATAAAAATATTTTACACGTGGGATGGAAAGAGGGCATTGGAGGGCAAAAGAAGAACAGGGTAAAAGGAAGCAAAGCGAGAAATTCGGGTGGAAATAAGAATGGGCAATTAAGGATAAGTTAGTAATTTTGATTGCAAAGTTTGAAAATAACGATGAAAGACAGCCAAAAACCTGAGGAATACGTTTTTTCTTAAAACAATCAAAATTATTTTACGTTTAACTGAAACATTATGATGGCATTAAGTGCATAATCCCACAATGGTTTGTTGGATTCACTTTGCCCACGGATTCCCTATTGCAAACGAGAAATTAGCGAAATCACAAAACCAAACCAGAAACTCTTCTTTTTATCGTTTTTGGCTCCTCACTCTGAAAACTTGTACTTTTTTACAGTGAAGGACTATTGGAGTGTCAGAAACTGCATGCCCAGAATATAATGCCAAGAGCCCGTCCCAGGAGAGAGAAAAGGTGTGCCTTTGTGGGTTACAGATGTAGAGAGAGAAAATGGGGGTAAGGTTATCACAGCTTCATACGAGTTTCCCACTTCCCATTGCCAGATTCCATGTTTTTGGGGTGCGACTGATCTGAAATGGACTAAAGTTCTGTGCTTTTTGTGGTTTTCTCCATCCCCATTGGCTTAGTTTTGTGTTTTCTTCTCGTTTAAGTGGTCGGTGGTGTCGGGGTTTCTCGTCTAGTTCGTTTCACTTGGCGAGTTCTTGATCTCGTAGGTGTTCTTTTTTTTTTTTTTTTTTTTCCGGGGTTT
>Ga0209700_102138_pt1 | contig 40559 bp, 15 predicted proteins | sample SiratroredBW_FD_187528 | JGI IMG/M metagenome (GOLD analysis project Ga0209700, IMG submission 187528) | Root nodule microbial communities of legume samples collected from California, USA - Siratro red BW (SPAdes) (version 2) | ecosystem: Host-associated > Plants > Roots > Nodule | place: USA...
ATATAAATCAAAATGTACCATAGCATTATATCTTGTTGTTCCCAAATAAGATTCACCAAATTCACCATTAATTATAGTAATGGAATTTCGAAAGACTTCACCAAATAAGATTCACAAAATTCACCATTAATGATAAAGTTATATAGGTAATGTGACTTTATGCTATTTAAATCCATTTTTTTTTTTGTTTTTTTTTCTATTATATCAAATAGAAGAAGATATTATTATTTTCTTGTAATGATTATTCTAGACAATATGACACTCAGATATCAATAAATTAAGAAAGATATATTATAATTAGTTAGTTAGCATTAATAATGAACTCACTTAGATTCACAATAATATGATTATAAATTTCAAAGGTGTAATATAAGATTAAAAAGAATTAGGTTTCTAAGATTGGAATTCATTGGTCTGTGGTTTCTTTTAACTTAAATGTGATTCAACTATCTTTGTTGAAACAAGGTGAGTTTAGGCTAGGTTCTTGGAGAAACAATATGTAAAGGTTGCGAAAGCTATTTGTTTGAAGGTAGTGCAACTTGATTGTCTTTCTTTATTTTTTTATTACCTGAGAAGGTTTTGTTATCATTTTAGAGTGGTATAAAACGAGGTTTCTTAGTAAGTGATGTTTCTTAATTTTCTTGAAAGATACAAGGGTTTGGTGGTGGTGTGAGAAAGTTGGTCGTGAATTTTCTTTACATTTTCGGGTGATTTTTGACAAGCTTAAGGGATGGAGAGAATAAAGATCAAAGCTTAGTAAGAATACAAATTGAAAACAAACAAGAATGAAATGAAATAAGAAAAAAAAATGTGCAAATGATGAATGAAAATGAATGAAGTTAGATATTGATTACCTTACCAATTATACATAAATATATAAGGTTGTCTATCTTTGGTACGTCCCTTAGAACTCTTCATTGTGTTTCAAAAAGACAAGTGAAGGTGAAACCACTTCAAACAAGTCAAATAAGTAAATAGCTCTTTAACTCAAATGACTCATAAAGTTTTCAAAAACCCAAATGAGTTATATCTCTCAAGATATGATTTATTTTTCCAATACATAATCTCAAATGAGTTATATTTCTCAACTTCTAATAGGGATATTTTTTAACTACTCTTTACGATACTCAATACAGTGTTGCATTGAGGGTAGAAGTCTACGTAGATGGCACATCCCTTCTCTTACTGTGTTGAAATAAGAGCCTTAAAGTTCTATCCTTCTATGTAATGGTTAGTGGTGAAGAGTCACAATTTGAAGTAAACTTGTATTCAACTTTGACCTTTAGCTGGTGCCAAGAGTCAAAGTCCCACAAGCCACCAAAGGCCGGTTTTGCATGGGCTCTCCGGAGCTTTCCACTTTAATTTCAAGTTTTCAACAATTTTTTCGGATAAAAATTACTTTAGAACGAAGAAGATACAACAATACACGGGCATGCATTTCTATCTTATAAGTTGACTTTTTCATTACAAAAATCCTGGTGTTTGGTATCTAAATCTGAATTTCATATTAACTAGAAATAAGAAAGTTGAGCAATATATAAAAAGAATTTACAAATACAATGTCTTAAGGTTTTGGGTTGAGGGTGGTGTCCTTGTATGGATTTGGCTCAGTTCTCATTCTTGTGAGATCTCGGTTTCAGGCAAGCGTGTCCTGTTTAAGTATGTAAACGGTAGTACAAGTGAGGAATGTTTGTGATTGAGGTACTCGTATTTAAAAATGCTTCCACTTGAGGTGGAATGTACCAATATGGAAGGGACTCTCACCTGAGGGAAGTCCCTTGTATGAATTTGGTTTAATTCTCATTCTTGTGAGATCTCTCCGATTTTACTCTCTTGAATTACCCAATACCTACAAATCTTGTTTATGAATCCGAAGGCACTCTGTCTGTATCATTCCATATTAGGATCGTGCAATCTACTTGGCAATGGATATCAATTTTATTTTCCATCTTCGTTTTCTACGATTGTAAGGGAAAAAATGGTTGTCAATTTCGTGTTTTATTTTGTTTTTTGGAGTGATCTTGACAAATGAATGGGAATGTTGACAAATGTTTTGTATGTAGTCCACACAATTCCATTAACATATGACATGTGACGTTATTACAAAGTTTAATAAGAGTTTTGTAGTTAAAGGTTATAATAATAATAAAGATTAAAGGAGTAATGAAGTGTGTGTACACCATGTATCATACAATTCAGAGGATTTGGTTTGAAATTGATGTCAACTTTGCCGTGAGACTTTTTTTTTGGAAGAGTAGTTATTAAGAATTTATCTGACCTAAGCACAAATACAAAATAATTAGATTCTGCATATGTTTTGTTTTCTAATTATAACATAAGTTAATCTCATATATAAACTTTATGCTTATAATTATTTATTAACAATAAAGAGAAAAATATAATATAAATGACTTTAATAAAATTTACATTAAATTGTTAATTTGGTTGCTATAGTAAATTTTGGCTTTTTTTCTCATTTTGGTGTATTTTTTCATATTAATGTCTAAAATAGGCAAAAAATAATTTATTTATCAAAATGAACAAATCTTACCAGTTAGATAGATATGATTTTAAACTGGTCAAACAAAAGTGACATGGCAATTTTAATTAAAAACATTAATTAAAATAGTTTCTCTCTCGATAGTCATTTTTTAATTATTTGGCACTACCTTTGTTATGTTTTAACAGTAACAAAAAAATTAATAATAATAATTACATAATAATAATTTTAAAATATTTTTTTAATTATTTAGTACTATGTTTTTTACTTTAACAATTAAAAAAAGAATTAATAATAATAATAATTACATAACAACAAAATAATAATAATAATAATTAAAAAACTGTAATAAAAAAATTAAGACATACAAATTTATTTTAAATTAAAACAAAAATAAAAAAATGATAATAATAATAATAAGAAGAAGAATTCATATGAATTTAATTTAAATAATAGTAAGAATAATTTTAATTAAATTCACAAAAATCTAATTTAAATGATAATAATAATTATTGAAACAATAATTATAATTAAATTCATACAAATTAAATTAAAATAATAATAATAATATTTAAGGATAATAATGATAATAATAATATAATGATTATTTTCTAAATAATAATAATAATAATATTCTGACAAATTTAATTAAATCAATAATAATAATAATGATTGTTATAATAATATATAATAACTTTTATAAAAAAAATAATATGTAATAATATAATATTAACTATTCAATGACAATAAGTAGATTCAATAATTATCATTATTTTAAATTAAATTTGTATGAATTTAATTAAAATTATTCTTATTATTAATATTTAAATTAAATTCATATGAATTTAATTAAAATTATTCTTATTATTATTATTATCATTATGTTATTTTGTTTTAATTTAAAATAAATTTGTATGTCTTAATATTCATGTTATAGTTTTGTTAATTATTATTATGTAATTATTATTATTATTATTATTATTATTATTATTATTATTATTATTACTTTTGTTAATTATTAAAAGTAATAAATATAGTATCAAATAATTAAAAAATGATTAACGGCTTTAATTAATCTCATTAATTGAAATGGCCAACATCTCACTTTTATTTTGACCAGTTTGAAAGCATGTCTATCTAACTGGCAGAATTTACCTATTTTAGTAAATAAATTTTTTTTCTGATTTTGGACATTAATATGAAAAAGTATACCAAAAGTGAGAAAAAAGCCGTAAATATTACCTTGTAAAAATTATTTATTTTAGTTTTATAAATATATATTATTTTTTTTAGTGTATTTTGATTTAAAATATACTAAAAATAATATATGTGTGCATATAAGAACGAAAAGGATTAAAATAATAAGTATAAATATTAAATTATGTTTAAATACAGAGAAAATAAATAAATTGTGTGTAATAATAAGATTATATCACTAAATAAACCTAAAATTTAACATATTTGTTTATATAAAAAAATTAAATATATGAAACTCAATATTACTGATCAATTTCAATATGTTTCTAGGCATGACCAATGTAGTAAAGTAAAAGATACCACAACTAAAATAAAATATATTATATATTTATACATATTTATTGTTTTATCACTCTCAAATCTTCCTTAATTAGGAAATCAATTCATGATTATATTTCAGCAACATCTTTTATTTCCTATACAAAACAATATAAATGTGTTTTTTCTGTGAAGAAAAAAAAAAAGCACTAGTTAAAATTTAATAATTGTTTATTTTGAATGAACTTTCCTCGATTCATTATGCATAAGTGTGGGATAATCAATATCTTAACTGATATAAAAGGTAATAAAAATAATATATCAAAACTTGAAGAATTCATTTTTATTTTCTTCTAGTTGAGTTTGATTTGATCCACAGTTATTGCGAGATTCCACCCAATATATTTCATTTTTTGACGATGACGCGTTAAAAGAATTTATAAAAATATTAATGAATTGACAATGACATAATATAAAAATGATACAAATATATATATATATATATATATATATATATATATATATATAAATAAAAATAAAATTAAATTATATATATATATATATATATATATATATATATATATAATTAACAATAAGATTAAATCATATATATATGACGATAAAGATATTTCAGAAATAAATTTAAAATAATTAATTTTCAACTTTATTAAAATATTTTTATAATGCATTGATTAAATGTGAGTTTCTTGCTAAAATTATTACATTACAAGAAAATGAATAAGAATGAAAAGTAATTTTTTAGGAAGTTTCCCTAGTAATAACTCCGTCTAATTTAAAAGATAACTAGATAGTATATATAATTATTTATACCAATTAAGATTAAAAACAACATAATATTAAATCATATTATATCTGGCAAAACAAAAACAAACTGATTATTTTAAAATATTCACAAATCTAGAACAACACTATATTTGTTTAAAGTAAAATATCGTATATTTCATGTTATAAAATACAAATATTCTGATTTCACATTATAAAGTCTTATTTAAACTAATAATGATATATATATATATATATATCATTAGGGCAGTTGGAATTTAAAAGTTTAAATATATATATATATATATATATATATATATATATATATATATATATATATATATATATATATATATATCGAGATTTAACTCACGTGTTACTTCTGGTTGTAAAAAATATAAAAATTTAATTCATCTACAAATAACACTTAACAACTTATTAATATAATTAGAAAAATTGTAAAGCATTTTTATATTTTTCAACTTCAACTCTTTATCTGTCTTGGAACATAAACAATTGTTTTTGCCTTTATATAAGCTCTTCTTGAACCATATTTATCAACTTTTTATATATAATGCACACAACACATTATTGAAACATGAAGCTTTTAAGATAATATATACATTAATTATATAGAAAATAAATATCTATATATTTCAGAGTAGTTTTTTTTTATTATTCACAAAATTATATGTTTTTATATTGAATACAATGATAGTAAATAGAAACACACATATGAGTGAATTAATCATTATTTTTAATCAAATACATGCATATATAAATTTTTCATTCATTATTTTCTCTTTTTCACTCTTTATCTAATGTAAACAATTTTACTTTTCTTTCTAATTTTATCATTTTTTTCCGTTTCTTACTTTCTCATTTTCTTTCTTACTATTCAAACACAACCATTAAGCATAAACATAGGATTAATGGTGGAACCAACTTGAATGATATGTAATAGCTTGAACATTCTCCAACATACACTTCTGATGGCCCCTTTATTTCATGATTGAGGGTATGGAAATGATGTGAAAAGCTATATATTAATTATTGAAGATACCCACCAAAACTCACTTGCGTTTCCCATTTGAATAATAATATATAATTTTAGTGTGATGAACATGTATCTTCTTTTAATCTTGGCCAACTGAGGGAGGTTTATTTGGTAGTAGTTTGAAGACACACTCAAATCTCCCAATTTGTCTCTTTCTTTGAGGTTTTGGCAAACTAAGATTTCTCATCCTCTATATTGATTTTTGGTGTATTCCTCATTTTGGATATCATTTTCCATCTTTTTGGCATTATCAAAAGCATCAATCTCATTTCCACAATAAAATAAGAACGATCGAATGAAATTCATTCTCAAAGTTAGGCGTGTTCCGATATAACTTTAATCAATTTGAGAAGAATTATAATTCGTATAGTTAATTATTTATAAACAAAACAAATTTTAGCAAGAGGGATGATCTTTTTATAGGATTAATCCAATAAAAAATCACGGTTTTTTAATTATCTTGTACACTTTAAACTATGTTATATTAACAAATGTTCCATTTTTATGGAGGAATTGCAGTTGTTTTATGCAGCAAAAGGAAAACATTTTTTGCTTTAGTATAGTACAAGAATATAAACTATATATATATGGGGTGAAGGGGTCTCTTACAAGTTATGCCATTGTTCTTTTGGTCTTACAAAGGTGTAGTTTTGTATCCCAATACTAAAGAAAGTATTTTCATAGTTTAGAACACAAGTTATACTTTTTTTGAACAATTTATATGTTTTTTTTTTGTCTGAAAGTTATCTAATATTTATAGTTATGTTTATGTTTTTTTTTTATAGGTTGGGTATCTTAATTATGGCACTTATGTATGGTTGGTTTATTGCTACTAAAAGAAATTTATACCCTTTTTATGGTTAAAAATTCTTCTCACTTTAAGTGAAATAAATATAGACAACAGTGTACAAAAGTCACAGTTTTTTAATTGATCCAAATAAACACGAGTCACTCATGATATACATCCTATTTTCTCTCTATAATTAATATATACACCATGTTTAATGTAGAGTGAAAAAGATTTTATACAGATTTTTAATTGTTTTTCAGCAAATAAGAATCTAAAAAATTATGTTCTTTCAGTTTTTTTGTTTTTTTTTGAGACGCCATGGGAAGCAAAGATGGTTTGGAAGAGCAGCCAGAGTGAGTTGTGTTTAAATTGCATTTTGGTGGGTCAATAATGTGTTGCACACATGCACTTCAATTCACACTCCTATCTGAGGGAGGCTTCAATCACATCAATTATTAGTGGAAATAATTTTTAAGGAATTTTAAACTTACTATTTTAATATGTTAAAAGGTTTTATGTAGCTCAAATCCAAAATATTTTTTCTCTTGATTGACCCAAATGTCCATATCTTTATGTTTTTTAACTAAACTAAATAAGTGTAATGTGCATGTCTGGGGAAGGCATTACTTTCATTGATGTAGTGATCACATTAATCTAGGTCAAGACAAGTTCTTCCTTTCAACTTTTTGAAGAAGAAGGTTGCTTCTTTAAAAGTCACATCATGCTCCTTCTCATGTCTGCTTTTTATAGTCACTCAATCAGTGTTGCACACAAAATTAATCTGTCAAAATTTTAGTGACAGTCACATTGGATCACAGTTGGGTTCAACATCCAATTAAACTTAATTTCTCATCTTAAATTTTATATTTGATTATACTCAACACTTAAGAAATTAAAAGAAAAAAAAAAAACAAATGTTTCCTATACAAAATTGTCCACTACCCAGTTTTGGCATAGCTTACAAAATGGACAAGTTGCCATACCACTGTAAAATAAGTTGAAAATCATAGCTGTTCCACCACAGGGAGGGTTATTGCACTAAGAGATTAGTCCAACAACACATTTAATCACAAAATTCTTTTTTAATTTTTAATTAATTAATTAGTATTTCTAATAAAAAAATAAAATAATTATTATCTTTATCTGATAAATTATTTTATTATAATTGATAATTTAAATTTAATTTGTAAAGGTTAATAATTTATGTTACAATACTATGATATATTTTCCTTATAATACAAAAAGTTAATTTCTTAAAACTATTTTTTATTTTAATCTAAAAAAAAAAGTAGGCTAGGGAACCAATCTGTCCCAAATTTTAGGTCACGGTCCAAATTTTGAAATTCAAAATTTAGAATATAAAATATCACTAATTACGTTGAGGAGAAAACAATAAAGATGATTTTATCAGTACGCATCACACAAGCACACAACATAACAACGTTCCAATCATTAGATTAATGCATAAGTTCAAATTTCATCATAAAGTCTTTTAATTCCAATATTATTATTTAATGCCTTAGAATTTAGTGTTTTTTTTTTCTCGACAATAAAGAATAAATAAATAAAGAAAACACTTCTAAAATGTTTCAACCATAAATAAAGAGAACACTTCTAATATGTGAGACCAATTTCAATGATATGTCTACAAAATTTCTAATTCTGCATAGTGCATGTCAATAACAATTATTTAGGATATTTGGAACTTAAGAAATTGAAATATATTAAGAATATTTAAGTAGATGTGGATAAAATATGTAGCGTGATATAAATAAAAGTTAGAATTATTGAAAAGATAATTTTTTATATCTTGATTGGTACATATGTTTAATGGTATGCATAAGATCACTAGTACAATGACTAAATCATGAATAAAGAAACATGTGAAAGGGTGAAATTTGACTAAATGTACTTAATAAGCTTACCAACATAGTGGGTGTAATCTAATTAGCACATCTACTAAAGTTAAGTATTATCACAAAATATAAAAAAATCTCAATTCATTTTTATCACATTGAAAATAACTTTTAATGGCATCCATTTAATTATAATTTTATTTTCAATTAATCTCTTATTCCTGATATCAATTTTAACAAAGAAAAGTATAATAAAAAAATATTGTTAAATAAAATCAACATAATTAAATATTATTGACTAACTTTTTAGTTAATATTTTTTTTTTATAGAAGAGATATATTATGGTTCTATCAAAATGGTTTATTTTAAAAGATATATATATATCATTAACTATACTTTAATTTAAATTTTGTATTCTTTTATTTTATACTGATTATACATAATTTAAATGTCATTCCTGACTTTACGTAAGACATAAAAAATGAGGTAATTTAGGCTACAAGACATAATTTAAACCAACAATTAATCATATCTATAATGATCTATAAGGAAATAGACGAGTAAATTTTAAATAAGTAAAAAAAAAATTCTATAGTCATTTATAACATTTATGTAAATGATATTTATTCAAATTTCATTACTTCATATTTATTGTACTTATACACTTTTTTTCCACAATATATATAGTACATTCAATTTTTTCATTCTTCTAATACACATAAAATAAAATAATTTAAATATTGATTTCAAAATTAAATCAATCATACAAATTTACAATATATCAAACTTATCAATTTATATTTTTTTAATAATTTAATTAGCAATGTTAATTTCATCACACATAAATATAACATATTTATATTTTTATTATAAAATCTTAGTATGAATAAAAAAATTATCCAAAATTGAAATCGTGTAAATGTTACTCGACCTCGATGTAAAAAAAATAAAAAATAACGAAAATTGTTAGACTTATATACGACTTTATTTGTTTTGTAAGAAAGTAGTGTCATACATGACTCCAGTTAAACCTTAATTTCATATTAAATTAGTGTTATGTTCAAACAACATGATTTTTTTTTTTTACTTTTATTTTATGTTAAAGTTAACCTATTTTGACACAATTTTTTATTTTTCATTTATTTATATTGACACGACTTATTAATTTTTTCTTTATTCATATTGAAGCTATGTATTAATAGCTTTATCGAAACATAATCTAAGTAATTTATTTACTCTTTTGTCCATCGTGTTAATATTAAAAGCAAATTACGTCGTAAAATTTCTTATATTTAAGAACTTTTTTGGATATTAATAATTTTTTACTTAAACATGTATGTAATGCAAAATACTGAATACATAACAAGTATAAAACGAAATCTAATTTAATTAAATTATCATTTACTTAGAAGAGTATATCGAGTTTATGAGAAGTTTCCTTCTTTAAAAAAGGATGAGATCATATTTACTTCGTACCATCGTTCAACGTTATATATCTTGTATTAAAATTAGCAAGTGTTCCGATAAAAATTCTTTTTAAAATTTTTAGAGTATTTAAAATGTTAGGTATTCAGGTGTGAGTCTAAATCTCACATTGGTAGAAATGAGAAAATTGAGCAATATATAAGAAAGAACATCCGCAAATCCAATGTCTTTTGAGTTGAAGGTGGTGTCATTCTCTTATATGGGTTGCCTCTATTTGTCTACCCGGTATTTTCCTCTTAGATTCTCCCAAATAACATAAAATAAATAATGTGTTTGGAAAACTCCATTAAAAAAATGTGGTATTGAAAAACAACTCGTATCCTACAAATGAAAAATGGAAGAAGAAGAAGATGAAGATAAAAGAAGACGTGATCTTTACCTCGTTTCAAACACATCTCTAATTTGACTTCAAAACGCGCTTATTATCACGTTTTCACGTCCATATGACGCGCGTCCAAATAATCAAAACCTTACTATATTTTTCACCAACGAAAACACAACACGAAAACAAAATATAATACAAATTCTATCTCTAACTTTACCTAGTTGTAGTCTTCTATCGGCTAAAGCAATTTTATGAACCAGTTAAGAAAAATAACTCACTTACCTACGTTGCATAATTATTCTGTATTAAAGTTCGATAGTAAATTTTAAATAAAGAAGAAAAGAAAGTAAAAACGTATAAAACCTTTTACAAAATATTTGTATTATTATAGTTATTTTTTTATTTATTTTTTCTCTTACAATGAGTGGTAAGTAACTATAGGCACAGTAAAAAATGTGAAGAATAATGATGGAGATACAATAATAGAGGAATTAATGCTGATGACGACTTCCTCCACTTACCAATTATCAACCAACAAAAATAAGAGCCAAAGCAAAACGGCAATTATAGGTATCTTCTTAATAATTTTTTTTTTTTCGTGAAACTCACTTGAGCAAATATGCCCCACGTATATTCCGCTTATTAAATAAGTTAATTTTAAAAAATAATAAAGTGTACAAGTAAATGTTTTTAGGAAGAAGTAATATTTATTCTTACTTTATGATTAACTTTTCTCACTAAGAATAAAATTATACATACATGTGTGTGTATATATATTAATTGTTTCAATTAATATGCATTACGTTAAATTTTTTTCAAATTGTATGAAGTTTAAATATTTATTTAATTTATAACTATTTATATTATTGAAAATATCTTCTAGAAGTTGAATAAGATTACACTGTATATGATTATACTTACAAATAATTAATTATATATCATATAGAAGTGATTAATTATATCAAGAAATAATCAAATTTTTAAATTTTTAAACATATTACTTAATAAATAATTCGTTATTATATAAAATAATTAATGAATTCTTTTATAATGGATTTTCATACCCATTTAATAACAAAATACTTTAATATCATTAATAATAGATTAATTTTGTTTTGTAAATAAAATATATAAGTTATTCTCAAAATGAAAAATTATTAATATCGTATTTTTTACGAAAATATTTTTAGGACTTTTTTTTTAATTTATTTAAGTTAATGATAAATTTACCTACGAATAGAAAATCGTAAGTAATAATTCATAAATAAATCCATAATATTTTGTCATATGTAACTATTATAAAACTAGTAACCAACAAACCAAAAAACATAATAAAGAAAAAATCAGAAACAATTTACTAGATAGTCTATAATCTAAACTGAAATACACACATTAAAGACCAAATATAGATTATTTATAAGCAAACTGCATGTTTAATGATCTGTCCTGAAATACACCCTAGATGGTAAATATATAAAATATAAACTAGAATTATTCAAACTAAACTATCTATATATATAAAGCGAAGCACATATTTTTCTAAAAAAGGTTGTCAAAAAAGTGTTATTTTGTTTGATAGGGTTATAGGATTATGAATGTAACACATCTCCTACAAGTATGGTCTTTTTAGGAATCATGGCCTCTTTGTTCAATAGATTTTGGAACTCTTCGTATTTTTTTTTAAAGGGTTAAAACATTTATTTCATACTTTCTATTAATTAATTATTTGTCGTTGATAAAAATAAACACTAAGCTGTATCTAACAATAAACATTAGACTGTGTATCTAACATTAAATATTAAATCATCCATCCAATATTTAACATTACACCATCAACCATAATTTTGAAAAAAAAAAACTAATTTATCAATGAAAGCAAGTCATTCATTATTCTAATAACTGAAAAATTTCTACTTAATAACGTATACGTGTTGCAGCATAACTATTCATTAAAAAAATAAAAATGAAAGGAACTTAATTGGTTATGCTTTTTCTCTTAATTTATTAGTTCAGTATCTTTTGATTCGTTAAAATACAATAATTCGTTCAATTTGGACACCATTTTACCTGATTTTAACGTGTAGATTAATCACAACTTGTAATTCGTAGGCATAGCAATAATTTAATGTAAAGAAGTTGTATCTACTTGTGAATATCATATTATATTTTATTATAAACTATACGAACATCAAATACTCGATCTAGAGAAAGTAATAAAAAAATATTTTTTCAACAATAAACAATTAAAAAATTGAAATGCCAGAAAGAGATATTTTTAATTAATTTATAAAAATAACATTATTTAAACTACAAATTGAGAAGAAAAATGTATTAAAAGATACCAAATTATGAAATGGTAAATATATAGTATGACTAAAACGTGGATCAAAGAAGTAATTTTTTATTTTTCAAAATTTGTCTTTGTATCTCTTTCCAATTTGGAGGCCAGTGTCACACACTAACCTAAATACATTTCTACTTACTAAAAATATCTCATTTGCTGAACTTACTAAACTCTCCATACTTGTTGGTTATATATTGGTTAAATATTTAATTGAATAAATTTCATCATATTTTTTTAAAAAAAGTTGAATTTTTTTCGTCAAAACGTAATAAACTGTTCTTATTTATGTAAAATTTGTACTTGAACATTTTTAATGCTGAGGTATTTCTTTAAATATATAAAAACTCTTTCAAAAACGGCACAGAAGATTCGTGTTCCTAACATACGCATATAGCCTCTCATATTTGCAAAACAAGAATGCTAATAATAGCTGAAAAGGCAATCATGGTTAAATTATATTAAACATAAAATTAACTTTGTTTAATTAAATTTAAAAGGTTGACTCTAAAATTATTAAATTATTATCTTTCACAATCAATACAAAAATACAAAAAATCAATGTATGTGTACGTGCTGATGAAGAAACACAACTTAATAAAATAGCTTATAAACATCAAAACCATATCACTTGAATAACTAAAATATAGAGTATAATACTATAATAAAATAAATTTACTTCTCTATTCGCACACCGAAAAGACTACTAGTAGTAGATGAATTTTTAATTTATTTATATCAGCCAAATAGATCTCAAAACGATGCATTGGAGTAGAGCAATTAATTCATTTCTTAATAATAGTAATAATAATAATAATAATAATAATAATAATAATAATAATAATAATAAAAATAATAATTTCTTCGAAATAAAACTCAGTTATATGGATGTGTATTTTTACTCTTTGAGTATTCTAAAAGTATTAAATATTTTAAATAGAGTGTTATTTTCACGTGAGATATATTTTTTGCACTACGACTCAGAATATTTTCGTGTGATAATAGAAAGAAGTAAAAAAACTGAATAATTCATCAAAAATAAAAAAGAAATACAAAATGTATAATGATTTGAATGGAGAAATATATTTTAGGAAATAAAATCCATTTTTTCGGAAATATAAGGAGAAATACGTATAATATAATTTTCTGAAAATAAGTTATACGAGTGGATGTATTTTTTTATAACCATGATAATGTTGCACTTTCTTACTTACAATTCCCAAAACATTTTTCTTAAACTTGAAAAAAATACTAATTAAGTTTCTCTTGGTTTACAATAACTGGCATACCTAGTTTTTAAACCCAAAGATAATTTTCCTTTATTAATTGTGTGTAGATAATATGCGAAAAAGAAGGAAAGCATTGAAAAACAAATAATTTCATCATAATTAATGTTTCTGAATATCGAATCTGTAACTGAAATAACACTACAATCATTCCTTTCTGTAGAATAATTTTTCTTTTAAATACATACCTGTTTTGTTTTCTTATCTCTCTTTCAAATTACATCCTTCAATAAATACAATAAATTTCTTGATTCTAAAAATATAGTTATGAGATTTTTTTTTTTTTACTTTATATTCATTTCTACATCATAATAAAGATATTATAAAAAAATAATTAAATGGTATGTATATAATTAGTAAAAAAGCAGTTGATATTATCAAAAGACCTAGAAATTAATAAACGCAAAAGGAATATTAAGAAAAATATTAATTGGTGGATAATTTTTACACATGTCATGTAATGTATTGAAACATACCGTTAGAATTTTATTTATGTTGTAAATTGGTGGTGTAGATGCAACAATGTGTCACAGAAAGGATATAAGAAAAGTTGAAGGTTGGTATTAATTCATGGAAAGATGCAGAAGAGACAGCACAATGAACTGTTTTCTGCAGAAAAAACATTTAACGTTGGTCTATGCAAGAAACAGCAGCTTCTAACTCTCATCCAAATTATCCAAACCAAACAAATACCAAAAAAAACAGACACAAACATATTCATTGTCAACCCCATCAAGACTTTAATCCACTGTTCTGTCAACCAATTACCATTTACCCTAAATAGTTTCCATTACAAAAGGCCTATATATACTCTCAAAGCCACCACGCGTCTCTCACACAAGCACCCTTAACTAGTTATTGTTTCTCATACACCCTCCTCTTCTCTATTTCTCTTCTCTTCTGTCAACATACACATACATACACATATACATTCTTTCTTTGTCACTATTGTGTTATTGTTACTATGGGGACTCTTGGTAACACGGAAGTTCATAATCACAACCATGAGGGTAATAATGATCGTGATGATTATCTTCATGGGGTGAATTTCTCGATCCAGAGAGGATTTGGGACGAAGATCAAGGCTGCGTTGAAGGAAACTTTGTTCCCTGATGATCCCTTCAGGCAGTTCAAGAACGAGGAGAAGCCAATGAGGAGGGTGCTGAAGGGGGTGCAATACTTCATCCCTATCTTCGAGTGGCTTCCAACCTACAATTGGCGTCTCTTTTGCTCTGACTTGATTGCTGGCCTCACCATCTCAAGCCTTGCCATCCCTCAAGGCATTAGCTATGCCAAACTTGCATCCCTTCCTCCTCTCATTGGCCTTTGTAAGAATCTCTTTTTCAAATCCTTTTCTTCCCTCATCCATTCATTTTTCCAATCACTCACGTGTGTCAATCATTATTTGCTTTTAATCTGTGTTTGGCAGCATTTAATGCAATACTATCTCTCTAATACAACCATGATTGTCCTCATCTTGTATCTTATACAATTCTATCCTAAACACTGTTAAACACAGAATGATGATGTTTATAATTAGACTCACATCAGAATTATCTGATACTGAAGGAGAATACGTGGAGAAAAAAAAGAAAGATTTCCTTTGTCCTTCGTAAATTTACACACGCATGGATTAGAAACTAAGATAAAGAAATTGTGATAATCACTTTGTGTGTGGTTTGATTGAATCCATTATTATGTGTGTAGACAGTTAGTTACGTAAGTAACTTCCTTTGACAGTTTCAATCCTCTTGTGTGTGATATAAGAAAACTGGTAATTAATTCGATTTGTTAAGGTTAGCTTTGGGATGAAACAATGAAGAATTTTTTAAGGGGTGTTGATTTGATTTGACATATTTGGTATGATTGTTGTGATTTTGTCAGATTCAAGCTTTGTCCCACCTCTAGTGTATGCTATTTTTGGGAGTTCAAGGCACATGGCAGTGGGGACGATAGCAGCAGCATCATTGCTCATTGGTCAAACCGTATCAACTGTGGCAGACCCAGAAAAAGAGCCTACCTTGTATCTTCATTTGATTTTCACTACCACCTTTATCACTGGTTTATTCCAGGCTTGTTTGGGAATTTTCAGGTAACTCATATTTTCCTTCAATACTAGTACTCTCGTGTGGGGACATGTAAAGGGTGTTTTTTTACCAGTATTCATGATATCAGAAATGCTTACAAAGTTACAACAATCTTTTTATATTTGAAATTTATTGAATATTTTAGATCTCTTTTATTAGTTAATAAATCCTCTATGCTCACTTTTATAATTTTAAATATGTTATTGAGATTAAAACTACAATTAAGAACTCAAAAACTCGTTGCAGACTTGGGATATTGGTGGACTTTTTCTCTAATTCTACCATCAATGGCTTCATGGGAGGGACAGCAGTTATTCTCATCCTCCAACAACTAAAGGGCGTGTTTGGCTTGGTACATTTTACTCAAAAAACCAACTTGGTGGAAGTGGTAAAGAGCATCGTCATCAATAGACACGAGGTTAGCATAGAACAAGTTCAAGTTAATTATATCTTTAGTGCTTTTTTGACCGACCAAAATAGTAAAAGGTTGCTACACGAAATCAAATTATTACATATGAGGACAGTTCCCTCTGGAATGATAATGATATCCCAACTCAATTTAAACCTCTTTCAACACAAGCAAACTGCAATTTAAAACTGTGCATGTTTTATTGAAGTATAATACATAATAGTATTAACTTAATCACTATAAGGGCACTGATGCTTCAAAAAGGAAATATCAAATTACAACTTTTTCCCTTTTAGTTTCTTTTATATATATGTTCACTTGTTTGTTTTATCAGTTTCATCAAAATAACTTGCAAGAAAAGAAAATAATTATCTTTTTTATTTATTTAACAGATTAGGTGGGAACCTGCAGTTCTTGGCGTGGTCTTTCTTGCTTTCTTGCAATTTACTAGGCACGTGGTGAGTACCCTTTATTGTAGCCATTCTCATCTTAGCTTTTTCTTCTGCATATAATTTATTTGTGTCAATAAAGAACAAGATCAGTGGCATGACAAGACATTTAGTGCGCCACTCAACCCTCTTGGACCTTAAGAATTTCGTATGAATATAATTATGGCACCAATAGTAGCTAATAGTAAAGTCAAGTTAGACAAAGAAAATATAACAATATTAATATTTCACCATACCATTGCCATATTCTAATTAGGTGATTAAATTAAACATGTAACAAAGTTAATTATTCTAATGGATTTCACTTTTTGGTATAATCTTTCAGAGGAACAAGAATCCAAAACTCTTTTGGGTACAGGCTATAGGTCCAATGGTGACTGTAGTAGCTACTGGCGTTTTCACCTACCTCGTCAAGGGCCAAAAACATGGAATTCAAATTGTAAGTTAGATATAGTAATAGTTTTTTTTCAGTATCCTAAAAATATACCAAGATTTTGTCTGTTTAATTTGTTCTTATATGAAATTGATTATGTATATATAGGTGGGGCATCTAGACAAAGGATTAAATCCATTGTCCATCCACTCTTTGAACTTTAATGGTAAATATTTATCAGCAGTTTTGCAAGCTGGTCTTATCACAGGGGTGTTATCACTAGCAGTAAGAAACTAAAATCTCTTCTAATCATCATACACACTTCAATAAATTTTTTTTACCAATTTTGTTAATTTATTTGTTTGCTTTTATTAGGAAGGAATAGCAATAGGAAGAAGCTTTGCTGTTGCTGATAATACACCTCATGATGGGAACAAAGAAATGATCGCTTTTGGACTCATGAACTTATTCGGATCTTTCACTTCCTGCTACTTGACTAGTGGTGAGTTTTTATTCACACCAGCACAGAAAATAACCATCTCAGCAATGATTGGAAAAAAATTAGTGATACTTTAGTTAACACACTCTTTATAGTTCATGTCATAAATTGCAATTCAACCATTTTGCCATTATCCTACTTAATAATAATGTGTTTGTCATAATTTACAAACAAAAATTGGTCCTAAATCTATATATTGTGCAGGACCATTTTCGAAGACTGCAGTGAATTACAATGCAGGGTGTAAGACTGCAATGGCAAATGTGATACAAGCAATAATAATGGCACTGACACTACAATTTTTGGCACCATTATTTGGCTACACCCCTCTTGTTGCTCTCTCAGTCATTATTATATCTGCCATGCTGGGACTCATTCATTACGAAGAAGTGGTTCATCTCTACAAAGTTGACAAGTTTGATTTTGTCATTTGCATGGCTGCCTTCCTTGGAGTTGTCTTCGTGAGCATGGATGTTGGCCTCATGATTTCTGTTAGCACTCTACTCCTTCCATTCTTCATTTTAGTAACTTCTTTTCATATAAATTTACATATAAATTAGGGTTACCACATTAATCGATTATTTTTGGACTAAACGGAGTTTGACTTTGTTGATGATTCTATCTTCATTGAAGGTTGGACTTGGGGTTCTTAGGGCACTTTTATATGTGGCTAGACCAACGCCATGCAAGCTTGGAAAGTTAGCTGAAGTAGGTTTATACAGAGACACAGAGCAATATAACGGTTCAACATTCCCGGGGGTTCTTATTATTCAACTTGGTTCTCCCGTTTACTTTGCAAATGCTAATTACGTGAAAGAAAGGTAAATTATTGATTCTTCCATTAGTATATATAATCAATATATTATAAAATAAATATTATATTATAAAATAAAGAGATAAACAAAAATAAATAAAAGATATGAAAATCAAAATATTCTATGAACTGAATATATATAAGTAATGTATCTATCATAGATATAACTAAAGTAAAAAAAATAAAATAAAGATATTATAATCTGATTCTATTATAAAAACAAAATAATTAGAATTGATGAGAATTTAATTATGTCAGACAAAATCATATAATTGACATTAGTTTCCTTCTAAAAGTCTTATATATATATATATATATATATATATATATATATATATATATATATATATATATATATATATATATATATATATCCTTTGAAACCTTGTAACCATATCCTCTTAAATTCACCCCCACAAGCGGAGAAGCAAATATTCATGAGACCCAGCTTAAATTAAATATTCTTATAAGACTGAAGTCCTTTCCTCAATTTTTTCTCTAACAATATGATAATCTATTTCTACGTGTTTCGCTCGTGAAACATTGATTTGTTGCAATGTATATTGATGAGTCATTGTCACAATATAAAAGAGATAGTTGTTCAAAAAGAACTTTGAAATCTTTAAAAAGATAAACTAGCTATTGAATTTCATATTTCTAAGATATAACAAAATTTTCAAGGTACACAATTAAATCAGTTATTGATTGTGTCTTGAATCATGTGTCCGAATCACTATCACAAAAGGCTTTTAGATAGACAAAGTTGTTGGAAGAGAAAAATAAACCAAGACTTGGAGCTCCTTTAATATATTTGAGAATTCTAATTGTTGCATTATAGTAAGCAATTGTAGACTTATCAAGAAACTGAGAAAGTCATAGAACAACAAAAATTATGTCAGGTCGGGTATTAGTGAGATGCATAAGTCTTCCAATCAACCTTCTATAGGCATAAACATTTGTGAAAGACACATTTTCAGTAGAAGGCAATTTAACAAGATTATCCATAAGAGTGATGGTAGGTTTGCAGGCTAAAAGATATGGATTTGTTAACAATTCTAGTGCATATTTTCTTTGATTCGTCATTATCCCTTTCTTACTTCTTGCTACTTCAAGACCAAGAAAATATCTTAAATCACAAAGATCCTTGATCTTGAATGTCTTATTCAACGCTTCTATTTTGACTTCGTCAATCTCTTATTTATCATTTCCTGCCAAAATTATATTATTCACATACACCAATAATGTTATAAAAGATCCTTCAAAAGAATTAATGAATAAGGAATGATCATTCATAGATTGAGTATATGCCACAGGAAAAAAATGACAGTTTAGCAAACCACTCCATGCTAGCTTGCTTAAGACTATATAAAGCCTTGTTTAATTTATAAATGTGTCCTAATTGAATAGAAGTCAATCTAGGAGGAACAACCTGTATACATCTTCTTTCAACTCTCCATGTAAGAAGGCATTATGTATGTCTAACTGTTTTAATTCTCAGTTATATATAGAAGTTAGAGAAAGAATTATAGTGGTCATCTTTGCTACTGGAGAAAAAATTTTAAGATAGTCAATGTCCCTCTGTTTGTGTGTATCTCTTCTTCACCAATCTTGCTTTATACCTTTCAACAGTCCTATCAGCCTTATACTTTATTTTGAATACCCATTTGCAACCTATGACAATTTTGTTCTTGGGCAGAAGAGCAATATCTCATGTTTGATTTGACTCCAAAATAGATATCTCACACTATATAACATTTCTCCAACAGTCATGTTTCACAGCTTCAGAATAAGTGTTTGACTCAACATGTGAAGAAAGGGATAATTTATTATAAGACAAAATAGAATTCAAAGGATATTTAACTCTAGAAGATGTATTGGAAATATTGAGATTACAATGATAATCCATTAGATACTAAAGTGGTCTTTTTCTTCTGGTACTCATTCAAATTGACTAAGTTGTTTCATGATTTTCATTGAGGTTTTGGTCTCTATGGGAACAAACTTCTTTTGGAACCTGAATGTATAATTCATGGTCACTATTAACATTATCACAGGGTGCGAAAATGACTTGTGATGGTTGACTCAAAATAGGTTGATCTTCTGATTCATGGTCATTATTGTTGGTATTTTCAACATTATCATAGAGTGAAAAAATGACTTGTGATGGTTGACTTAAAACAGACTGGTCTTCTGTAAAATGACTTTGATCATGAATGTTTGGACTATCAGTTTCATTGGTAGTATCCTCAATCCTTTGATATAGAAAAACATGTTCATAGAAAACAACATCCCTAAACATAGAAATTTCTGTTGATTGAATATTCAACTAAATATATCCTTTTGTCTCCCTTTTAAAACCAATAAACACCTTTGGATCAAATTTACTTTTATTTGTTGACAAAGTGATAACATAATATAAGGATCTAAACACCTTTAATTGATTAAAATCTAGTGGAGTTTTCTAAAGTATTTCATGACGAGAAAAATCATTTAAAACAAATGTGGGAAGCATGTTTATAATATGCACATCATGTATTATATGACCAATAAATTTTGGATAAATGAGATTGTATCATGAGAGTTCTTGCTACATTTATTAAATGACTATGTTTCCTTTCAACTATACTATTTTGTTGTGGAATATTGACAGATGAAGTTTGATGTATTATTACTTTCGCTGATAAAAAAATTAGTCATGAAAAATGCAAACTCATTATCACTTGTTATTATTTTTATTGTTGTCTCAAATTGTGTTTGAATAAAAACAACAAATTTTTTAAAAATCTTAACAACTTTAGATTTTTTGTTTTAAAGGAAACTCCCTTGACTAATCACCAACTATGGTCAAGAAATATTTATGACCATAAATGGATGATATTGAGTATGATCCCCACGCATTAACATGAATCAGACCAAAATATTTTTTTTAGATTTAGATGCACTAACAGGAAAGGGAAGTCTTTTTTTGCTTTGCAAAATAACAAACATCACAAATAAATTTTTTGTTATATTTAACGAAAGGAAGTTTATTTTTAATAATATCGATAAATTTGTTTGAAGCATGCCCTAACCGAAAATGCTAAAGGCTTTCGAAATCACTAGCAGTAAAATTCATAGTATTGGTGATATGTGGAGATTTAACAAGTTTTATTTGAAGTTTGTGATAAGAAAGGATCTTGAGTATATAAAGTCTATCTAGCATATCAGCTGAACCAATCATTTTCAAAGAGTTATTTCTTGAAAGTGAACCACTAGAGTCAAATGTAATCACTCATGATAAATTATCAATCGATTTTGCTACTAAAAGAAGATTAAAAGTGAAATTAGGAAAATACAGAACACTATCTATGATATGATTTTGATTGAGAAAAACACTTCCAGAATAATTGGCAATGACTTGATTTCCATTTGGTTATTTGACACTGATAAAATTAATTTGAAGATATGAAGTGAAATGAGTCAATGATGAACAAATGTGGTCAATAGAACCAGTATCAAGAATCCAATAACTAAAAGAAGAAAGAAAATTATTACCAATATGTGTTGTCATGTTGGAAGGAATAACATAGATTTGATTAGAAACATTGTCACCGGATCTAGACTGTTGTAGAAGGGCTAACAATGTTTGGTATTGCTCAAGAGTAGAATGACTTCTGACCTTGAACCTTCATGATCTTGTTGGTTATTATTAAAATCTGCTTTCTGATTTTTAAACTTGAACTGAAGTGGAAAACTATGTTTTCTATAGTATGTATCAATCATATGCTCTGTCTTTTCATAGTGACTACAGACTTTAGAAGTATATCATCCTTTATAACTTCTTCTACTAGTATCAATTATTGCCTTGAACTGATCACCAAAAAATTGTCTCTCTTGTTGGGTACTGAGAGAACAAATCATATTCAATGATGATAAGAGAACTGGTGAGAGATCAAAATTTCAACCATGGACAAATGTAGTAATCGGAGCTCTAAAATCACTGATACTATATTATAAAATAAATATTATATAATGAAGAGATGAACAAAAAAATATGAAAATGAAAATATTTTCCCTATTTATTAATTGAGGGCAAAAGCAAAGGGGTAAATATATCAAAATAGTATAACCATTATAGGTAAAGCTAAAGAAAAAAAAAATATTACAATCTAATCCTTTTATAAAAGCAAAAATAAATAGAAATGATGACAATGTGATTCTGTGGTAAAGTCAAAATCATATATAATTAACATTAATTTATTTCTAGAAACCTTATATTCATATCTCTAAAATATGCTTGATGCATTGCAATATTATGTAAATCATTCTAATTAATTCATTTATGCAATTTAACTTGCACTAGGATTATGAGGTATATTCGAAGTGAGCAAGTTTCTACCGGAGATCATGTCGAGCACATCATACTTGATTTGTCAGGTGAAATTAAGATAGAAAAATTGTTTGCAATGTTTAGAATTCTTTCGGATCATTGAGTTGATTGAAAAAAAAACTTTATTTTTGTTATTAAATGCTTAATTTGCAGGAGTGACATCCATTGACACAACTGCTATCAAAGCATTGGACGAAATAATTAAAGTGTTGACAAAGAATGCAATTAAGGTAACATGCTTCAACTAAATGAATGATTTAACTAAATCATGAATGAGTTTTTTTAAGTGATTAATTATGTTTTTTTTCCTCTTCTTATTGTGTAGTTTTTGTTCGTAAACCCGAGGCTGGAGGTGTTGGAGAAGCTTATGGCATCAAAGTTTGTTGAGAAAATTGGGAAGGAGATGTTCTATCTGTCATTGGATGACGCAGTGATGGCAAGTCAATATTCACTTCGTTCATCATCAAAGGGAAATAATGGTGAAGATGGCATGGTTTAAGAAATTCATGCACTATTTTATTTTAATTAGGTTTTCGGCGTCCCAAATCAATATTAGTATTATAATTATTGTTATAATAATAATAATAATAATTGTTATTATTATTATCCAACTATTTATGGATTTGAGAAAGTTTAGCTAGTAATCAATTTTCCCGTAAAGTTTGCAATATAAGCAACACATTGCATAACTAAAAGGCTGAAGATTAATTTAAACTAACCAATAATCATCAATGACAAAATAAATCAACTGATGTTTCAATTACATTAAAAACTTAAAAAACATTATTGTTCATAAATATGCTTGTCAACTACAAATTAGAAGCATGAATAGTGTGCTAATCGGATATGATCAAGGTATATAATCATTTGTGAGAAAATTTATCGATCAGTGAAATTTACAATGTTACAAGTAAAATTAGTCTCTAATTTGTAGATTGAAAAAAAGAATCTTACATACTAGTTAATTATGAGAGAGCTCAAGGCTTTTCTAATAATATTTTCAGCTGCCAAAATGATTTGAACGGTTTCCAAAAGGTGAGAGAAGACAATTTCTCCTAAAAAATAATTAATAGATTCCACATCCAATTATTGTGTTTTCTTTTATGAAATTGCCTTTTTTTCTATTTCTTGAACTTTTTTTAAATCTTATTTCTTCCATAAGAAAGAGCAGAAGAGAATCACATTTAAGTAAAAATAAATAAACTATTTTTTTTAAATCATGTAATTTTTTTTCGTATTTTATGTATATATAGTTAGTATTCAAATTCAAAACTATTGGTTAAAAGAAAATAATTTTACATCAATTATAAATTCACCTACTTCAAAGGTCTCTCAATCAGTTTTTGATGGTTGTGTTGGCTCTTCATCATGTGAAAAAGAAGAGAGTTTACATTAAGCTATGTTGTTTGTATCTAATTCTGGAAATAAAATTCATAGCTAAAAAGATAATATTGCCAAAAAAAAAAGTTTATAATTCAAATAAAGGTTAGGTAGAGAAGAGACAAGAGAAAGTTTTAGTCTTAATCATAGATATGCAAATTGAGCAAGTGAATGATTATCAAAGAGAAAGATGAGTAGAAGGAAGAGCAACACTCACCTAACAATCTTAGCAGTTTTCAATCGTATATATTTCAAGAAGGAAAATGATTTTTTTTTTTAACATCAATTTAAACAATTATAAACAAGGAAAATGTATTTTTGAAAATAGAAAATAAATTAATAATGATTTATAATAATCACCAATAATATTAAATTTCAAATAAATCAACATAGAAAAGTGGCAACTGAACACATGACAGTGTCGTGCCTTATGGGTCCCAAATTTCCCATTTCTTCATAGTTTGATTCTTGATGTTGTTGAAGCTTTATATAAACTCAATGAAATTACCATATCCAGAACAGATTTTTCTTTATTAAGTTCATGTCAATAAAGTTATTTATTTTGGGTTAAGTTCAAATTTTCTTTTTGTCAAGTTAGCCACAACTAATAATACTTCTGAATATATATATATACATATCTTTCCATCAATACTACAAATAATAATAAAATCAACTGCAAAAAAGTTTAGATTTAAATTTAAATTTACAGAAAAACTTATTCAAGGTTAAATTAAAATGAACACCAAAAACAAAACAAAAAAATGTCAAGTAATTACATTTAACATATTCTAAAAAAAATGTATAGATAACCATTATTAGAAGAATATGAATAATGCATAAAATATCACTTGGTTTATATGTATAAATAATCATATTTGTGTAAAACAAAAAATAAAGGAGGGTAAGATATGCTGTGCGTGAAAAATAACTTGTGATCACATTTAGGGATAAAATTTTGGAAAACAAACCATATTAAAAATTAAGTTTTTCTTAAAAGTGCAATTCATTTATTTGATAAAATTTTGTGTTCTTTTAGCAATTAAAATTACATTAGTATTTTAAAAAAAAAATTAAAATGTGAATTAGTTCTTATGGAATCGTCATAAGAAAATAGAAAATTGATTATGAAATGTAAAAATTATAAATAAGAAGAATGAATTAAAAATTGAAATACTTTTAAAAAAATAAAGACACCGATTATTTTTCTAATACGTGTGCCACAGTATTAACTAACAGATATTTTTGTTTTATTTCATTATTAAATTAATCAAACTATTTGCCTCTTGTGTCATATATTTTTATTAAATATTTATTTATGAGTTTGTTCCATACATTAAAGCATCATTAATTTTTTATTCAGACTTATGTGGTATTAATTAAATTTCTTTCTTTTTCAACTTTATGGAGTCATCCTGGATCATGAGATTTTTGGGCCTGAAGGGATACCCTTCGCAAAGTGTATTTTTGGGCCTGGATCATTGTTGAAGAGTGGCAAGTTTGAAGCCTGGGTCACGTATAAATTATAGGCGTAAGCAATTTTTTAATCATTTTTATTTTGGTTCTTGATGTTTAATGTGATTTTTAAATCAAATATTTAAGTTTCCTCCAAATGTTGTAATATATTATAACTTAGGTTGGTACTCAGATAAAACATGTATTTCATCTTTAGTATTCTTTATATACGAATTAATTAATTAATTTGAGGATCTGGGATTAAAAATAGATTTTAAATGAATTGAAAGTGTGGATAGGAATTGAAAACATTAATCAAAAAGATGAAAGCTCAATTCACTTATTAATTTCTCTTATAATAATTTTCTAAAAACTTATATTTAAATTTGAAAAATTAAATAATTTAATTAAATAAATTAGTCATACAAATTAAATTAAAATATTAAATATAATATATATTTAATTATTAAATTAAGATTAAATCAATTAATAATATTTCTAAAATAAGAAACGTAAATTATAATCATAAAATGTAAAATCGAAATAAAAAAAAAAATAACAGACTCAAAACGGTAAAAATGCAAAATTCAAATCGACTTGATTGGTATTGATTTTGAAAATTGATACTCAAAAATTAATTCTTCATAAATAAATGAAGAAAATGAAATTGAGAAGAAGAAACAAAAAAACAAAAATAAAAGATAAAGAAACAATTCATAAAATTAAAAAATTAAACAACTGATGTGTATATATATATATATATATATATATATATAATGTAATCTAAATCAAACATGACTATAAATGTAGTTCTAACTAGATTCATTAATTCAATTACAAAAATCAAACTAAAGCAAGAAAAATTTGAATCCATATGAATTTGTATACAGAAATTTAACAAATTTATCTCAAGTTCAATAAAGTCATAAGTAATACGATAGAACTTCAAATTTAAGAAATCATATCTTCATTTTGAAACCCCTAAAAATATAATAGAATTTATTATAACCGAAAACAGTCAAAAGTAATATCTATAAAAAAATTATAACAAAAACAACTAATAAAAATCAAATAAATTAAAAATATAAAATTAAAACAAATATTTATAATAAACTTAATTTATTACCAGTAAAGGAAAACTAATTTAAAATTTAAAATAGAGTATATCAACAGTATTTTCAATGTAAAAGCAAACTATAAATACATCAAAAAAATATATATCATTAAAAACATTTGTTTTTTTGATTTTTTTTAATTTAATATATATGGTTGATGTCAAGATTTCTATTAACTAACTCGACTAACAGAGAAGGATAAACAAAATTTGACATTTTTAAGTAACAAAGTTTAAAATTCTGTAAAAATAATAGATGTTAAAAATGAATATCTTCATATTAATATAAGGAAGTGAAATGGAACGTTTCAATATAAAGGTAACTAAAATCAAATTTTTATAATATAAATTAAATTTATATAAAATGTTTTCAATTGTATAGAAACTTAAACTTCAAAATAAAATTGAACTATTTAGTATAAGAACCAAAAAAATTATGGAAGTCTGACTTCCAGATAAATATCAACTATCAAAGTCTATCTAAGAATGACTTAGAAGTCTCAAAAAAGTTGGATATGGGTTGAGACGGGTTCTTCCTGCATCTCGATAATATCTTCCTGCACCTTCATACTAAATAATAGTAAATGTTAAAATAAAATTTTATTTTTTAAAAATATATTTTAAACTAATTATATCCTTTACCTATTTATTTGTGAATTTTGTAATATGCAAAAATGACTTACTATTTAGTCATTGAAAAAATTCAATATTTATAAATTGTAAAACTCTTAAATTATAATTGTTTTCAAAAGTGCATTATGGATTGTATAATTCATAATTTATTAACATTTATAGATATTATAATTCGTAATGTTTTTTCATACACTTCGTTACAAATTGTTTAATATCAAAACTTCTACGATTTTTAAATTACTTACGAATTACATAATCTTTAATTTATGATAACTTCGTTTTTAACTTATACACTGTATAATTCGTAAGTCTTTTGAAATAAATTCTTCCTTATAGCTTATGTAGTCCGTAACTTAGTATTTACTAATGAGAAGCTATAAATATATATTATTTATAGATTCTACAATCCTTTAGAAAAAAAATCGTAAATATATAAACTAATGATATTTTTATTTTTTATCTTTTACTTATGGCTAAACTTAGAATATTAAAAATTATGGAGATGTACGGAGTTAGAGGAAGAACCCGTCATGGGTTAAAAATCTTCAGGGCCCAAAATAAAGAATTCAACCTAAACAAAAAAAAAAAGGCTGAAAAATGATAAAAGAATTGAGATCTCTAAGAGTCAAAGAGGACTATAAATGAAAGTAAAACTTGTGTTTGAGTTCTAAACTTGAACCTTAAAATTACAACAACTCAAGGTCTAAAACCAGTTAGAGTCGATAGGTCAAAGAAAAAAAAAACGTAACTTAATGAACTCAAAGTTGTATGTAGCTCCAAAGAGTGTTGAAAATTTAGTGTTTCTTTGGTAGGTTAAAAACATGTTAAATGACCCAAACAAGTTAAAGGATCAATTGAGATCATAATATATTTGGGAGAGAATTAAGTTAAAAGTTTGATAACCCATTTTCCCATACTCTTGGAAAAGGACCAAACACAAATTCTAATCCTTGATAGCAGGATGATCTTTGCTAGTTCCATGTTTGTATTCCAAAGTGTCCTTTAAAGTTCTTGGTACCAACATTATTCTTAAAAAATCCCAGTAGAGAAAAGAAAAGAACAAGAAAAAAAAGAGAGAACAATTGAAAGGAATCTCTTGAGGACATTTTCTTTGACTATTTGTAAATGCTCTACAACTCTTAGCAGGTTGTCAGTGGGCCAGAGGAAGGTAATCAAAGGACCAGGTGCTTCAAATGGCATTTGTTTTTTGTACTTGTAATGAATCTATGTGATATATATGAGTATTAAGTAGAACAATTTAATTAACATAAATTTTAGTTTTCCCTTGTTTATTATCTTCATATGCCTCTCTTCTTCATTTTTTTGTTTTCTTCCACCTTTTGTGATTATCTAAATAAATACCTTTTTCATTCTTACTCCAAACCCCCCACTATATTAAACAATGTCCCAATCATGCCCAATCATTTGGTTACCTTTTCATAAGCATTACTTAGCCAAATAAAAAAGTGGTCGGAGACTTCAAGATCACAAAATTACCCAAACAAATATATGCTTCTAAACACATTATTTTTTTCTTAAAACTAACCCACATCCAAAACATTCAAACGTGTATTTTTAAGTTCTATGCTGAAATCTTTAAACGATTTTTTGTGATATTTATGTTCATTGTTACAAAAGTTTGATTTTTACTATCTTGGGGTCAAAAGTTAACATAGCTGAAACAACTGAAAATTAAGGTTGTACTTAGATAATATGACAAATACAACAACTGTTATTATATTCCAATGTGTGTCTCAATATATATATATATATATATATTAGGTGACACTTGGTATGAGGCATGCGAACTGAGCTGGCAGATGAAAAGGTTACGTATTTCTTATGTTGCATTTGTGGGGTATCCATGAATTCGCGTCTGCAACGAATCTAAATTGTCACGGTTAGTTTGAACAATACAAAGTTGTTTGTTTTTGTGGTAACGTGCCGACAAGTTCTTAGGTTAAGAAAAGCTATAGCAGTTTTGAGTTCTTAGCCGTTTCTATTCTATCTCAAATATTCATATCAGATAAGAAGGGATGGATCATAAAAAATTCAGCTGGTGCTTCTCATGTTCTTCTGCAAACCTAAGCATCATTGCCTTCTACTTTCTCATTCTCTCATGCATTAATTTAACTTCTTCTTCAACCATCATAATAATGGTTTTATACTAATCATTAAATGTGTAGTGTTCAAATTATATGTATTAAATGTGTAGTGTTCAAATTATATATATTGTGAGTGTAAATTTTAATTTATAGGTAAATTTTGTAAGATTGAATTATGTTTAAAGTTCATTTTTAATATGTATTAGAGTCTATTTTAATAAAATTATCGGGTTATCCGTTATGGAATTGTTATCAAACTATCCCTACATAAAAACTTTACATTCGAGTTGAAGAATTTCAAATGAGAGAATGTATTAAAAATCTCACATCAATTAAAAATAAAACTTTTTAATAATTTATAAATAAATACATACTTCATTTTATAAATTATTGTAAATTTTATAAACTAATTGTATAAAGTTGACGTAAATTTAAAATCTACTTTTAATAAATTATTAACTAGTGTGATTCGTGTGATAAATGCAATGCATAAGAGTTTTAATAGATGCTGAAAGGAAGAGTGGAATGTGAAATCAGCATGTAATATTTCTAACATTTCTGATAGAAAAGAGTGAGTCCAATGCCACAAAACAAGGTTATAAGAGCTTTTTGAGTTTAGGGTGTATCTTATCTTGATGGGGTACCATGTTCCTTATGATAAGATGAGACCCTAGCACATGCCACCCACACGGACACTTCAAATTTTGGACCACCACCAAATTTGGTATTCATTTTTATTCCATAAATATTATTATTAACTTCAAATACAAATTATTCTTGTTCGTATCTTCTTGCCATGGTGTTTTTATTGTGAGGCTAATGGTTAAAAATGAAGAAAATATAACATAAAGTATGAAAATTTCTATGGTTGATTGATTCAACATTGACCATCAAATTCATTTTCAGGACTTTGCCGAACAATACAAATATGTGTAGCCTAACATGCAAGGCACTCATAACTGGGGACAAAAAGTGAAGTTAAATAAAATAATTTTTTTTAAGACGTGATTAAAGGGATTGGTTTAGATGGTTTGGACTAGATAAGTGCTTATAGTTTATAACATATAATTAGTTTATTTTTTTCTTTATTTTTCTATAACCTTTGGTGCGCCAAATAATAGGCATCAACACGTTCTTAATTCAATGAATGACAATAATTAATAATCTTTCAAACACTACCAACAACCCAACATTGAAAATTCCTTTCAGGAATTTGGGATTGTTAATAATTGTGTGTGTTCCTTGTAATTTTATAAAGTAAAGTGATTTAAATAATTGAGAAGAAATCAAATCATATTCTAACATTCTCATTGTCATGTTAAAGATTATTTTTCCTTGAAATCTCACATTCTATTATAAGAAAATTATAGCTAAAAAGTATTAATAATTCCTAAAAGTATTATATTTCTATAAATTATTTTAAAAAATATACCCTTTTAGTCCGTATATTGTGTGATAGATATGGTTCAAATGTTATATTTTTCATATTAATAAATTTAATCTTCAAAATTTTAAAAACATGTGAATTTAAACAGGAATTGATTATTTATGGAAAACATTCAAATTAAAGACTGAATTTTTTTCTTAAAGTTTAAAAATCAAATTTATCATATATGAAAGTACATGGGTAGATAAGAACATGAAGTTAGATAAGAAGAAGCCGTTACTTAACTAATCTGATCCGAAATCTTCAACTTCTCTATTTGTCTCTAACAAATGCACTATTTGAGTTATTTATTAAAGAATAATTCAAAACCTTTTATTTTAAGAATAAAGCAAATAATGACTTTGAAAATAGTTATTGTAACGTTATTTGACTTAAACATATACTTTTGGTCTCCTATTTTATTCCATTTTTTTAGTCTTCAGAAAATTGCAAAAACAAGTCACAATTTACTTTTTAATTTTTAAAGAAAAAACTAAAAAAAATAATAATCCTTAAGAAAGAGGTGCATTAACGTCACATCACAACGTAACTAGTAAAAAAATATTATTTGTTTAATATCTTACTCACCAAAGTAACTCCATTTTTTTTGGAAAAAATAAAACTTATGATCTTTTGCGTGAATCCAACTTAATCAACGAAAGAAAATAGTTTTCCCTTATCAATATTGAGATTTAATAAAATAAAAATTATAGAAATAACATCTCCAATTATATATGTCTAATTTTGTAATCACTTGTTAACACGAGAAACCAATATATTTTTAGGATTAATTTTGTAGAGTTTTAAAATATAATTATGTGACATGTTTAGCTTAGAGATATACGAGCAAGTATCAAATGCTTTTCCTCAGTGTATATATAATAGAACTAAGAAATACTTTTTTATCCAATATAGAACATTAATGTAAAAAGAAATTGTAGAACATTTTTTTTATTTAAGTGTAAAACAACCTACTTGTAAACTCATATTCTAAAATTGTTTTATATTCGTATGTGGCTATTTTATAAGAGGTTCCGATAAATTTTGTTTATTCTTTTTCTCATCATTATCTTTATGAAAAAATAGTTGAGTCTGGTGTTATTTTAAAGGTGTTACTCTGGGCATATTTAAATTGTCTAAAAATATAAAATATAAAAGTTAACTAATATTTTATATTTTTTAAAAATGATAAATCAAATCAATAATAGGTATACTACTACTTATAGATTTGGAAAATTACTTTTATGTAATAAGCGTCAAATTAGAAATTTCAAGAAATGTAATAAATAATATTTAATGTTTGGGGAATATGAATGCTTAAGAATCTGTTGCAAACTGTTCAAGTTGAATATCTATCTTATGTTCATTATATTTGTTTCCATATACCTAATTATATTTAATATTATTGTTGTTCTTTCACCTCCTATTTTTTTCTTTTTCCTTATTTCGGTTCACTTTATTAAGTTTTTATATTAAGCTTTTTGGAATGTGGCTATTTCCTTTCAATTGATATATATATTTATTTTCATACCTATAAAACTACAAATGTGTTTTTCTCATCAACCTATTAATGTATTTTTTTTCTCATCTTTATCTAAATTAAGTTATTTTAATTCATTTATGAAATATATCTATTTTTAGTTTTGTCATAATGCATTCTGTATTATACCCTCATAACGATATTTAATCGTTCTAAACCGATAACATCTCATTTCGGATTGAGACTATCTTTAAAATGTTAGTTTACAAAAAAAAATCTCTGACAATAACAGTTTGTAAAAACGGCTAGTGACACTGTCTAAGTCAATCACGTTGATGTTGTGTCAGTCATACCATTATAAATAAGTGAATAGAGTCAAGTCAAAGGTACACATACAAACCCTATTGTAATTTGTTCCGATATCCAAATAGTGACTTTAACATCAAAATATCATTGAAAAGTACTCTATTCGGTTTGGAACAAAAATTTCACATACAAAGATGAAGAGTTAAACAGCAACGAAAGACCGACCGAAGATCAAGATCATACATAAAGTAAGTTAATCAAAAACTCTCCAAAATAAATAACATATCCATTTAAAAGCTTTTCATATATAGGTGAGTGGTTCTTAAATTTCCTTTTTCGTTTTATTTTGTTAAAAATGTCATATTACTTGACATAGTATAATCTCGAATGTATAAAGGAACCTTTCTCTAATATTTAAATTCTTAAAATTCAAAAAACTTTCCAACTATAATAAGAGTACTTTTAGTGATAATTTGGCTATAAACTATTTAGGGTAGGAAAGTAGTGCTTGAAAGTATTTATAGTTGCTTAAATTTTTTTAGTCACTTCTACATATAATTATTCTTTAAGAATAAACAAATTACTTTTATCTAAGTTGTATTAACAGTAATAAATATCATTATAAATCACATTCAGAACTAAATTAAAATATATAGAATTATGAGTCATTTAATGTTTTTTCAATTAAAATAAATTTGAGTCTAAGTTGGATAAAGTTATTGTGGTTGAATAAATATTACAAATTACACTTTGAAGCTATTGATATCACACACACAATTTCTCTCGCCTGATTATATACTTAGGTACTAAAATGAATTTTTAACTCCTAAAAAGGACAAAAATGACCCAATCTATACCACAAAAATCTTGACTAATTAATAATCATATCATATCACTGAAACTCTAAACCTCACATACAACACACATGTATCTAAGACATAAAATTAATTAAAAAATAATAAAATTGAACTTAGTCTAATAAAAAATCTAATTAGACAGTTTTAATTTATTCACACATAAAAGTTTAAAAATTATTAAAAAGAAGATAAAAGAGAAAAGGAAAATTGTTAAATTATACCCTTTATACTTTCTAAACCTAGTTTTTAAATTATTACGTTATGCATAGCTAATTGCTAACGTAAGTGCGTAATTATAATAACAGTCATAAAATTTGGGTAGGCATGTAAAGGTTTGGACCAACAAAGTTATAATTGTATGGTTGAATGATTTTATTTTTATTATTTAAGTGTTTTTACTTTATAGTAGTTTTAAATTAAATTTAAACCATAAATATTTGAATGCTCGTGTAAATATTACAATTAATTTCTTTCAATTTATATTTTTTTATCTATGTAAAAAATGTTTAATTCTATATATTTTTTAAAATTTCCATAACATCACGATGTAAGATAATATATTGACATGGTATTAATATTGCGATATTACTTTTATCGACACGTGGTGATTGTGATGTCATTGTAACGTCACATTTTGGTGACACAACTTATAATAACACATTATTAATATAAATATTGTCGTTCTTAATATTGTCATAACAAGTCTTAACAAAAAGATGAAGGATGAAACAACTAAAAAAGTTAAAAGCAGAAACTGGTAAAAAAAAAAAAAAAAAAAAAAAAAAAAAAAAAAAAAAAAAAAAAAAAAAAAAAAAAAAAAAAAAAAAAAAAAAAAAAAAAAAAAAAAAAAAAAAACCCTAAAAAGCTAAGAATTGTAGAAATGATTAAACTATTAGGATTGAATTTTATTTAACCAGTATTTAATCTTTCACCAGTTTAGTCTCCGATTAAAATTGACATGATTAAAAAATATTAAATCTTTACACAGGGTTTTCATTGTAAAATTTTTTAATAAAAATAATAAAAATATAATTATAGCTTTAAAAAAGATTGAATTGGGAATTTTCTTTTAAAGGGTTACATAGATCCTAAGCAAATGAGGGAGCACATGTGAAGTGAGTATATAAGCCTTGAATTGCAACAAATAGAAAATGTTGAATAATTTGTCTCTAATAGTTGTCAATTATTTAGTTATTTATTTATTTTGGTACATTTACGATTTTGAAGAACTATAGTTCCATGGGACATGCGAAATCTTGACTTTTTCGACATAAAATAATTGTATTGGAAGGAATATACAGAGAAAAGGTCAAGGGTAAAATTAAATGCTTGTGTGCTATAGAAGCATGTATATGCACATGTTTTGTTCCAAAATTCAACTTAAAATAATGCCTGAAAAGACCTCATACGTGGAAGAAAAGGAAGAAAGGTATCATTTGATATCAGAAAAAAAAAAAAAAGAATTCGTATAGTTAATGAAGTGTTACAAAAGGGAAATTGTGGGATATACATAATTATATAATTCGCAATTTAAATTTTTTTTTTCCTTTGCTCACAATTTTTTTGAGAGTGGAGATCACGAAGAGAGAATTTAATTAGTGCTCTATGAAATGTATTTTTTCCTCTTTTAATACGAAATGAGATAATCTATTTTATATAGTTTGTAATTAAACAAATTTACACGTTAGGATATTTGACAAATTGACCCAAACATGTAAACGAAGATGTGATGTAAAACATAATTGAATATTGGTTTTGAAAACAATAAAAAAGATAAAGAAAGAGATAAAGAATAATAACACAAAACGAGTCACCTTGACTTCTTCAAATTCTCCGTAATTTGCGTCATCACGTATTTTTCTTTTTTCTTTCTTCCTAACCCAGAATTCAGTCGAATGCTCTTTGTTTATTTTATTTTAAGTGTTGATTCAGATCAAAGTTTTGTCTAATAGAAGAGTTAATATCTTTTAAGTAAGAAATTAAAATTTGAATATTTATTAGAAAATAAGTTTATATTTAAGATTTGAATATTGCATCATCTTTCTCTTTAGAAGTTCATTTTTTCTTCCACCGAAAAGAGTACTAAGTATTTATTACGCTAATAAAGTGCTTTTGGTATAGAAGACATATATCTCAAAGTTCAGATATAAATTACAATTTTTTAAATAAATAAAATAAAGTTTATTTCATTATTTCCACTTTATTTAACTTTTCTTTGACAGCTCATTATTGAGTATTATCGGTTGAACTTCGCAGCAAAGTCATAGTATTCAAATAATTAATTACAAATTTATTGGTTTTTTTATATCCTTTAAAATAAGGAAATGAATAACAAGAACTTTTGTCATACAACAATGCTTAAAACAATCATTATATGATTTTTCTTAATACATTTATATCAGATATTTGAAGAAATATTTTACATCATAATAATTTATCCGAATCAAATAAATTATTGATATAATATGGATATATATGTGTATGTAATTTCGTGTTAAAAAATATAATGAACTTAGTTTTTGAAAATAAAATAAAAATTAGATTGCGTGAGGAGGTTTTGTATGTGATAGTCAACATGGAATAAGAATGTGGGCCCACGTGGAATGTTCCGAGCGCAACACGTGTCAACCTAAAACAAAACATCTAACAGCTGGCATTGCCGGTTGGCAAATTTGTCTTGCTCTCGTTCATACGTGGCAAGTGTTGCCACCTAAGGTTCTTCCTACTACAAAATTTCATCATTATTTTCATCAATTATTATTCAATATAAATAAATCATTTCTAACTCTAATTCAACGCACTTTACCAAATTAATTTGATCATAAAATATTCAAAATAGCTTTTAATATATGTAAATGGTGTTTGTTAATTGAATAAGAGGGATGTTGCACCAACTTATTTTCAAACGTGAAAAGCCAAACCAAGGTTAGAGTAGAGACTCTAGTTTTTATAGATTATCTAAAATGATATTTACGTGAAAAATAATGTTTATTATCAGATGAAGTTTTAATTAAAAAATAGAATACAGAAAGTCGGTTACGTTATCTGATTCTTTAGCCAAATGCTCCTAATGACTAAAGTCCACCCGAACCTGCCAATTAAAATTGCTATTATTGTTTAATCATAGTTAAAAAAATATTTTAATTTTTCGTTCCTTTATCCTTTTATTTATTTGAATGGCTTAAAAATAATCATTATTTGATGTAAATTTCAATAATAAAAAAAACATTTGAAAAGTTCTAAACATGAATCAATGTCTAAATTCAGTTTAATATTAAGTACCAAGAAAAATAGACTGAGAAACTAGGTTTAAATGGTTTTCTTTTGTTTGCAAAAATACTTAGCTTGTTTTCATTCTTTAAACTTTATTTAAAATAGCCATATCAACGTATTTTTAAATATGTAATAAAGTGGAACATGTTATACCTTATCACAATCAATAAACTCTTTTGAAGTCGTTTTAGGTATTTAAATAGTTTACATAAAATTTTACGTTCAAACTTCATTAAAATAATAGTCATAAAAAATATTATATAGTAATCTGGTTCATTAACCTATGTACCTAATATAGGGTATACTAAATAGAAAAATCATCCTAGCAATAAAATCTCTAACTAATCAAAGCATAACAATTCACACCATTGAGATATCGATCTCAACAAACATTTTTTTTCCTTATTAATTACATCATTTGGTGGGCAATTAGGTATACAAAATCGAACTGGTTGCTTGGGGAGATACAACTAGTTCAACTTGTTTTAAATCTAGTTATTCATGTATGATTGGAACTAATAATTTAACCATCGTCATATTGAGAAAGTGACCAACTTTAATTACTATCGTTTACTAAATTTGTGCTTAATAATGCATCTCGAGATGTTATCTTTTTGAAATTTTATCTTAAAAATTATATCAAATTTATATTAATCATAAACTTTTAATACTTTATTGATAAACTAAAATAATTGTACAGGAAAAATATAAATTAAGAATATTTTAATGACAAATAAACCTTTATTTTAAATATCTCTTCGTTGGAAAATAAAATACCTATTGAATACAGCAATACTCAATATTTTAGATTGAATATAAGTGTGTATATTTATTCATATTTATCTTATTTAAAATTATTAAATTATTTTTACCTTATGATTGGAAAAGAAATTATATAACTTATAAGACATTCAAATATAATCAATTTGAATTAATCTCATTTTAAATTGTTTTATTTTTCAAATATTTTCTTTAAATAAAAAAACTCATTTTAAATTTAATGGATTTTAATTTTTTATGGATAAAGTATTACTATTATTACCAAATTCAAAAAAATATTTAAATGCTAACTAAATGTTAAAAAATAAAAAAAATGTTAATGTTGATAATCTTTTATAATAGATATTGATTGATATATTTTTTTTCTCAACTTAAAAGATTTTTTTCATTTTATATTTTTAAAATTTTTCTCAATTTATCTTAAACGATATTATTTTTAAGTAATGAATGTTAGATTGAGCAAACCCAAGTAAGATAACACTAGGTCAGGCTTATGCAAGGTTAAGTCGAGTCAGTTTGAGTCAAAGTTAAACTAATTTAAGTACAAGTCAAGTTGAGTCGTTTTGAGTTTAGGTTGAGCCAAATGGGTCGGGCTAGGTTGAGCTAAGTCGACCTAGACCCAAGTCAAGTTGAGTTGGCTCGGGCCAATTCAAGCCAACTCAATATAGGCTAGGTCAAGACAAGATGTAAACCTAGGTCTAGTCGAGTAGGGCAAATCCATATTTAGTCGAATTGAGGCACGTCTATGTTCATCTTATTCGAGGCCAACTCACGTTTAGCCAAGTTGTGTCAGGCCTAGGTAAATCCTTGCCCCATTAAGACCATTTTAGGCCTAACCCGATCAACACTAAGTAAAGCCATGTCGAGTTATATCTACTCGGGCTTGGTCAAGTCAAGTTGACCAGACCGAGGTTGAGCCAAGTCTGTTTGGACCCATGTCGAGCATAATCATGGAAAGCCCACATTTAGTCAATTCAGGGCGGGTCCACGCTTATCCATGTTAGTTAAGTTGGGCTAGGTTTAAGTCAGTCTTACTTCGATAAAGACAACGTCAGTTTTATCCCGATCAAGACCAGGTCAAGCCAGGTTGAGTCAAGTCTACCAGACATGGTCGAGTCGAGTCGTTCCAAACCTGATCGAGTTTAGTCGACCCGGGCTAGACGAGTTGAGTTGGTTCGGAGCCAAGTCAAGTTGATAAGGACAAATCTATATTTACTCGAGCCATAAAAGGTCTATGTTTACTCGAATAGAGACTAACCCACGTTTAACTAAGTTGGACTAGGACCAAGAAGATCTTAATCTAATTTAGATCAGGTTGAGTCTAGTCCAATTAAGTTCAAGTTAAACTGAACCCAAGTCAAGCCAATTCGGCCTGATATACCACTATTAAACTCATTTTCTTTTAGGATCTTCTTTAAACGATTATTTCATTGGAAACTTTAAATTCTATCTAATTAAATTAAATATACCCTTAACTTATTAGTAACTAAAAAAATATTTTTTATTTTTTATTTGGTTCTTAATTTTTTTTTCTTAACTTCCATTTCAATGACTCTTCATTCACTCCATAATTTTTAATTATCTCTTTCAATGGTTGAGTTCATTCAATATCTATCAAAGTTATTAAAATTATCCAGATATTTTATTTCTTTAACATTTGTAAAACTAATAAATATTATCATTATTATCCTCATTAAATCTTAATTATATATAATTATTGTTTAATATCATATATTTTTGTGGTTATTTTTTTAAAACAAAATATTTAATTTATATTTGCAAAAGTGGTATAAATATACTGACCACTACCAAATTGAGGATGAAATATAAATTTTATATTAGATAAAAAATAAAAATAATATAATTTTTTATTTCGAGAATAGAATGAATATAGCTAAATCATGTAATAAAATATGTATAATCATTAACTTAAAACAAATAATTAAGATAAATATTTTATAAATAGAATTATATCCAAATTTGTAACTTTTAAAATACATTTATATGATACATTTTTAATTAAGATATTAATTTATAAATTATGATACACTTGTTAGTGTCCGGCCTAATAAAGTGTCTCTGCATAAGAAATCATAATTATAATTTTTCGAGTGATGAACTATCATTACATGTTTTTATTGCATACATGTTAAAAGAAACCAACCCAATTGTAACAAAACCGGTTCACGGAACAAAATTTATTTTATGGTAACTAATTCTGGAAGCTCCCTTATTAATTTTTTTTTTGGGGTTATCTAATTATGTGTTTTCTATGATATGGTAATGTTTCTAAAAACGAAAATATCTTTCTACGTTAATTTATTTATAGATTAGTCAAGTTTATCTTACATAACTTTTACTTTACGCTATTAAGAAAAATAAAACAAGATTACTATATTTTTAAAAAGTTAAACTATTGTTACTTCCTAATTTTTATATTATATTCTAGTTAATAATGTGCTTAAAATGAATATAGATAGATAAGTGACTAATGTAACCTATTAAACATCCATTCAAATGATTTTTTTTTTTTTTATGGAATTAGTCCAAATATAAGCCATTCTTCCAAAATAACAATGTGCTAAAACAATTTAAATTACCATTTTTTAAGTGACATGTTGTCACAGTGATTGAACATTTTGTGTTTATGAAACAAAAAATTCAGTATTTAATTTTGGTATGCACAAAATATATTAAACGGGTGGCAATCAATTATCGTAAACATGATCAGTTTCTAACCGAATGGATATATAAAAAACTGTGTTCGAAATTAGGAAAACTGTTTTTTTTTTTTTTTTTTTTTTTCCTTAAAGC
>Ga0209700_102139_pt1 | contig 40549 bp, 19 predicted proteins | sample SiratroredBW_FD_187528 | JGI IMG/M metagenome (GOLD analysis project Ga0209700, IMG submission 187528) | Root nodule microbial communities of legume samples collected from California, USA - Siratro red BW (SPAdes) (version 2) | ecosystem: Host-associated > Plants > Roots > Nodule | place: USA...
TGTAGTGTGATGCTACTGGATAATTAGGATAAATGCACGATTACATTTTATTTATAAATATGTAATGGTTATAGGATTTCAATTAATGAGTTAATTAAAAGATTATATCATATTTTTAAATTTTCTTTCTAAATTTATTGCTAAATTTTAATTTTATTTTAATTATTTATATATTAGTAACTAAATTCAAATATCCAACTTATACTTAATTTTGTTAAATACATTTTATTACTAAATTTTAATTTTATTTTATTTTTCTTTTCAACATCAAACTTACTCTTAATTTAATTCAATATATAAATACCATGCTAATATCATTTTTTATTTTAATTTAAGCAATAATTTCATCAATGTTCATTTAATATGTTCATTTAATTAGTTTACATTACAACAGGTACTTCTAATAAACTTTTTAATTGTGCATTAATATTAACCATCTTATAAACTTCTAAATTGTGCATTAATATTAAACATCTTAAAATTATACAGTATTCTCATTATTTTAATTAACTAATTAATTAAACTAAAATTATTTTTTTTTACCAATTCACTTAATCTTTATAATGATATATGTGTTTCTCATGTACCATTTATTTATATCTAAAAATAAATAAAAATTAAATTATTTTGATATTTCATATAAAAATTACTGAGAAATTTATTGATAAAAACACCTTTTGTGTAGCTAATCTTTGTTCATACAATAACATGAACAAACTATGATTTCAAAATAAGTATTTGTTGGTACTAGTAGAGTAGCCTTGAGTTGAAATTAAAAAATACTCCAGCACAAATAATATACTTTATTTAAAATGATAAGTATCTTTTGCCCAAAATATCATTGAGCGTTTTTTATCTTTTTCCTCTAAATGCATGAATCACCACCTTCACAACAGAACAATGTCTGCAAGAGCTTTTTTTCATTGAGTCATGAATCTTGAGTCACAAATTTATTTTATTTTTCATCTCTGTAGTGAAAAAATATATATAAAAATAGAGTAGGAATGGAATTTGTCTAGAAGAAATATCTCAGCAAAGATGATACCACAAATCCGGTCTCACCACATGGGAAATAGCACAGTTATGCAACTGTTTGTGTTCCAAGGTGCTTTGTTGCCACATGTGGAAAGCTGAAGTTAGATACATTAATCTCAGAGTGGTGACTGAAAGGTGACCGAAGGTGGTAGAGAATGAGATTAAAGAAAGAGATTGGTGTTGAAGCAAAGACAGAAGCGTGTGGGCTCCACTCTAGCCAACCACATGTACTATCATTTTTTCTTAAAATAAAAGTTGAATTTAAACCTCTTTCTGCCTCTCATATAAACCTCTCCCAACACTCTTTTTTTTCCCTCACAACACAATCTCTCCTGCTTTCAACATCCCACTTTCTCTCTCTCATCTTGCAAATTGCCACATAAAAAACTCATCGAAATCCCACACAGCTTTCATCCCTGCTCGCTCTCTCTCTCTCTCTTCTTTGATTTTGTTCTTTCCGCACACCAGATTGAAGATTGGTAGCTTTAAAGGAAATAACTTTGGCATCCGATTCTGTTTTTTATTTTATCAGTATTAGAACAGAACAAACCCAGATTCTGAAATTCTGTCTTTGTTTTCCAGCACCTGAACTTCGATCAATCTGATTCGAATCTTTTTTTTCTGACAGCGCCCATCTAATATTAACTTCCTCGAAACAACCTTTTAGTTTTGAGAGAGCGAGCAGAGTTGTGAATTTATAAACACTCATGGCTGCAGCCAACGGTGGGAAATTCGATGTGGGAGATGAAAGTAACAATTGTTCCCAGAAGGGAAGTGAAGGCAAAGATTGGGAGATTGAAAAGGGGAAGGGCTTGGGTTCAAGTGCTCAGAGGCGTCAATGGAAGCCAGTTTTTGATGATACTTCCATTTCACACAATAGACCTCTGAAGAAAATCCGCAGCCCCGATCGCCATAACACAAACCAATCTTCCTCCTCCTCTTCTTCTGATCCTTTTCAACCTTCTCCTCTCTCTACCCCTCCTTCATCCTCTTCAAGAATCGTCTTCCCCTTCGCCTTCAACGCTTCCCAACACCCAATGCAATTCCCTCACCAATTCGGAGCCACAAATTCACCTTTCCCTCACCCCTCTTTCCAAAACCACCAACAACAGATGATATCATTCGGCTCCCAACAACAAAACCTTCCCTTTCCACCAATCATGGCCCGAGACTCTTCTCTTCCACACTACCACCATCATCAACAGCATCCGCAGCAACTTCTCCAGCATTGGAGGGACGCTCTGAATCTAAGTCCCAGAGGAATGTTAACCCACTTGGGGCCGGATGGAAGGCCGTTGTTTAGGCCTCCAACGCAGCCCATAAACACCACCAAGCTCTACAGAGGAGTGAGGCAACGCCATTGGGGAAAATGGGTCGCTGAAATTCGCCTTCCTCGGAACAGAACGCGTCTCTGGCTAGGCACATTCGACACGGCGGAGGACGCCGCCATGGCCTACGACCGCGAAGCCTTCAAACTCCGAGGAGAGAATGCCAGGCTCAATTTCCCCGAAATGTTCCTCAACAAGGACAAAAACAAACAAGTTCAAGAAGAGCCTTCTTCACCTGTTCAAAACCAGCCTGAACATGAACCTGTTCCTGCAGGTCGTGACATGCCAAAAGAAGAGTCCAACGAGAATGACTCGGGAATTGGATCGAGTGACGTCACTGTGAGTGACGAGGTTCATGCTGCTGCTGCAGAAGGAGGTGAAGGGGTTTCTCAGGAACTTGTTTGGGGAGAAATGTCTGCATGGTTCAATGCTATTCCTGCAGCTTGGGGACCCGGTAGCCCTATGTGGGATGATTTGGATACCTCCAATAATCTTCTTTACCAATCACACGTTCCTTTTTCAAACTCCAATCAGCAAGAGATCAATGATGCTCAGAGACATGAACATAACACGGGATCAGGTTACTTATGGAAGGATCAGGATTGATTCAAGTTAATTTTCTTCTCCAAGTTTGATGATTTCTCACTTACTTCTTCTCACTGGTTGCTGATATTTTTACCACAACCTGTGAAGCAACAGTCCAATATTCATTCTTAGAATATCTCTGCTGTGCTCAGGCTCATTGTATTTCCGGGCCCTTCAGCATCCTTCACTGTGTTCTGTTTTTCAACCTTCTTCTAAGGTTTTTACTTGACTCTTCTGCACTATAATTATTTAGTATTGAATGTAGTAAAGGTAGTTGGTATTGACGAGAGAAGAAGGAGACGGTTTTGTGATTTCCTTCTCGGTTGTTCCATCCATTATGAGCTATGTTTTTCAGCTCCAAGGATGGATTTATACTATTATTACCTCATTTGTAGTTTGTATGCCCTTCCTATATTAAATATCCAGCAGCATTTTGCAGTATTGCAGTGTGTATGCATCCATGTTTTTGTTTGGATATAGCTAATTTTAGGAGAACTAAAAAAGAGAAAGTAAGAAGGTTTCAAAATTTTCAGGATAGTTTTGTTATTTTAGATATTAATTAAATCGAGTTGATTTATCATGATTTTATATGATTTATTTATTTTTTTATAATGAAATCATGTTAATTTGACACAATTTATTTATAAAAGAAAATATTTTTTTTTTATTTTAAAAATTTTAAAAAGAAATTTAAGAAAAAAAAAAAACCGAAGAAGAAGATATTAAATATGCGGTGGTATGTACTATAGTTGCCTTGTGATAGAAGTTGAAAGTATGAAGAGAGCTGGTCCCTACCCTAATATTGAAAGCAGATAATGTTGACTAAACATCAATCAATCTCTGAAGTAAGGGCACCACCTTCTGGGGACAAACACTTGGTAGATAAAGTCGTGGAAAAGTGTGATCATTTATCTTTGTTCAAAGATATGAACAGTGTGATTTAAGAGAAACAGAGGGTAGTTACGTTTTCCATAAATTATGTTGTATTTTTCTGCATAATGAAATACTTTTTAATGTTTATATTTTCTATTCTTATAAAAAATAATTAGAATACAGTATTAAAATATTAAATGAAGTAAAATAAAATTATTAATAACAAATAAATTTATCTTTTTTTAGTGATTTTCGCTGTTTTTTGTTTAATTTAAATACTTTTTCATTCATTTCTATTTTTCTTTTTCTTTATTTCATTTTTTTATTTTCTCGTTTTCTATCATTTAATTTAAATAAAGACTAAATGTGTGAAGTAAGGTTAATTTAGCCGTTAAAATAATAAAACATTTGATTTAATCTCGGTGTAAGAAATTCAAATTAACCCTTAGTATTATAGTTTAATAATAAAATAATTTTTCATGTAAAAAATATATTTTAATAATAAAGTAGTCCAACAAAACTTAACCATATATTACAGAACATTTTACACATTGGATAAAATAATAAAAATAAATAGCACGTTTTTTAAGAACTAAATTATCAGTACATAAGATATTTAAAAAAAAGGTAATTTTCTCAAAAATAATCTAATTTTTATGTGAAATTCTTAAATGGTATATTTTTTTATTTATTTTATGGATAAATGGTGTATAAGAAATAACATATCGTTGTAAAAAAATTTTATTTTTATTACATAATTTAATTTAAAATTGAGATTAAATGAAATATGAAAAAAGAATACAGTTTTAGAGTGACTAATATTCTCTACTTATTTTTCTTGTATTTTTTTGTGTGTGGTGTGTTGTTAACTAAAATAAATGCATTAAGTTTTATTTATAAATATATAATGGTTGCACAATATTTTAATTAATAAGTTTGAGAATACTAAATTATTTTAGAGTGATCAATAAAATAAATGTAAATGCACAGTAATAACTAAAATAAATGTCCAATATGTTTTATTTCTAAATATATAATGGTTGCAGTTAATATTCTCCACTTATTTTTCTTGTGTTTTTTTAGTGTGTTGTTACTATGCAACTAAAATAAATTACATTTTATTTATAAATATGTAATGGTTGCACAATTTAAATTAATGAATTAATTAAAATAGTGACACAATTTTAAGGTAGTTAATATTCTTCACTTATTCCTCTTCTATTCTGTTTTTTTATTATGTGATGTGTTACTACTTTATAACTAAAATAAATGCATAATTATATTTTATTTATAAATATGTAATGGTTGCATAGTTTCAATTAAGACAAAAGCACCACACAGGTGTATTTTTTTCCTTTCTTATAAAAATGGTGCAAATTGTTGTTTTTTATGAGATAAGTCGTGTCACCGCACCATTTTAGGCAAATGCGAAAACTAAAGTATTGTAAAAAAAATACGAACGTAACACGACTTCATCCCGTAATAACTTACTCATTTTTGTAAAAAAAATTACTTTTTTTTGTATAAAACGAAAAAAATGCACCATCCCGTAAAACGACATACTCATTTTTGTAAAAAAATTTACCTTTTTCTGTAAAAAACGAAAAAAAAAGTATTTGTTTGGTGCTTTTGCCCGGTGATGGCATGATCTTAGGTAGTTAATATTCTCCATCCACTTCTTTTTTTTTTGTGGTGTGTTGATTACAAATAACTAAAATAAATACACAATAATAATTATAAATATGTAATTAGTTGAAATTAATTTTGATTAAATAATTAAAATAAATATAGTTAATTTAAATAAAAAAGTAGCCAAGAAAAGTTATTTGTTCTTAATTTAGTTAGTAATATAAAAATAAATTTAGTTACTAATAAATATAATTTAAAAACTAATAACAAATTTATTTAAAAGATTATATAATTTTTTTAATTTTTTTCTAAATTTATTGCTAAATTTTAGTGGCACCAGACTCAATTTTCTTAAATAAATAACATATTGTATTCTAGCAATAAAAATTTTCCGTCAAACCTTAATCTCACATGTAATAAAACATTATTAAAATTTTAATAGTTTTAATTTTCGATTTATTTTAAATTCCAAATCCATTATACGCTCCCAAGAAATTAAGCATTTTTCCTATAAACAAAATCAAATTTACTTAATTTTCAAAATAGAAAACTTAATTTGTAACAAAGGAAAAAAACATAATACATCAGAATTATTTGTAAGTATATATTAAAATATTTTCTAACAGTATAGCTAAACCAAAATGATTTGACATCACTCTAGTCTCTTTGAAATTATACTAATATTTTAAGTTCCATCGTCTTCTTCTTCTCATTGTTCCCAACTTGTGTATAACCAAAAGCAATACCAGAACACTCCATCTTCTCTAAAACAATTAAGAAGTTTCTTAGAAAATTTAAATAACTTTTTTGGGTGAATATAATAATACGAATGATTAACTACAAAGTCTGAAAATATCAAACTCGTTCATCATTGAGCATGCGCTCTCTTATAGAACAAGAACTAGATATTATACGGGCAATATTTTAAAAGAAATAAAGACAAAAAATATTGTTAAAAAACATCAATGTTGCAAACTAATTTAAGAATATTAATATTTACTGTAGATACTCTACCTTATTTATTTATTTAATATTTTTACTTTATATGTCACTTAATAATTTTATTTATTTTATATTTTTTCCTTCTATTGATATATTTCCCCTAATTATAAAAGGTCTTTTGTAAAAGAAAAAATGGTCTTTAGTTCTGTGGACTGTGAATCCCACCAACTATGGAATCCAAAATTGTCTCTTCTACATTGGAGCAAACAAGATACAAATGAGGACAAAAGTAAACGCAGACTTTCCACGTTAATTATTGCAACTAATATTTTATTTTCAAAGGATAATTAAGTATGGTTAGCACAAGTGGGCCCAATCACCGGCCCATGAGATCATCACATTTCTTACTTGCGACGGCACGATAACGATGAGCTTTAACATGATTAATAATGATTTTAATCCAAATCATGTGGTTAATTATACACCATGATCACGATCATATTCATGTACAAGGTAATCATACTAAACGATAAACAAAATATCTTGGAGCAGGAACCTATGCTAGTGACGTAGGTTACTGTTCATCCTAATCTAAACCAAACCTAAACCTAATCTTTTAATGCTCTTGTGATGAAGGGAGCTCTCATCAACACTTAATTATAAATAATTTATATAATTATTAACTTTTTATTTTTTATAAGGTTAATTTATAATATATACCTTATCAATCAGTTTTATGAAAATAAATTAAACTTAAATTTATTTTTTATTATCTATGAGATATTTAGTTTAAGTCAATTTTTATCAGTTGAAGTGAAAACTGAAGCTTAGGAGGAGTGCTATAATTATGCCTTTTCTCGAGTATGCAGTATACGATATCAATATCTAAAATTCATTTCTCTCATATTTAGTGAGAAGTTTTCAGCAAGATTTAATAGATTTATTGTATTATCTATTATTAGATTTTTATTGAACCACTTCTACATATCTAATCCTAATTTATGAATATAATTTAGTGAATTTGATATCCTTAATATATATATATATATATATATATATATATATATATATATATATATTTTTTTTTTATATATAATATATAATAAATATATATATATATATATATATATATATATATATATATATATATATATTATTTTTATCTAGAAAATATAAAATAATTATATATTAATATAGAATTTGGTGTATATATTAATGTAATAAAATTTATAAAAAATATATTAAATAATATAATATTTAGTAAATGTTATCCGTTGTAATTTGATTTCTTATTACATGCATATTGGTCCATTATATTTCTGATGATTTTCAATTTGGATTTTATATAGGTGTCTAACCAAATTTTGGTGTACTATACATAGCAGCAACAAATTATGCAGAGGAATAAGAAAGTATAGATTATAGTATAGAAAATAAAGTAGGTATTACATGTGAAGAGTGATATTTAATCTGAAGAGATGTATACTTTTTTTATACAGCGATGATAAAGAGAATCTTTTGAATATAAATATTTATATATTATCCAAATATTCTATCCCTGTATCGACTCCAATGAGTTTTTATATAATTCACATTTTTTTATGAAAGTTAAAAAAATATTATAAAAACTAATAAAATGGAAGAATGAGTTAGCATCACCTAATATGTCGTATAGGTAGATCCAAATTCAATTGACAGAGTTTAACAAAGACATATTAGCTAGGTACTCTTGAAAATGATTTTGCCATTTTATTAGAGAAACTTCCCCTCATGTATAATTAAAGTATCTTTTGTATCTATCTCTAGTTTCATATGTTTTATTATTATTATTATTATTATTTTGTAGCAATTTGAGATGTACATCATGCATTGCTTCTGCATAGTTTGTAAGGATATCAAAAGTATATGAAGTCTGCAAAATCTCATCCATGTTCAAAATAACTTAATGAGATAAGGTTAGTTATTTCTAATGTTCCCATTAGCTCTAATTAAATCATAGTTGCATGCATTATAGTTGTATCTGTTTTGATCACACGAGGAACTCAAATCAATCAATTGTTTGATGAAGTGCAATGCAAAAGTGAGTAAGTAAAAGCAAATTTGTTTGATTTTTGTCCAAGTTGCCTTGCCAACAAGCATATAGCAAAAATCATAATTGTTTTCCCTTCTATTTGAACTGTATCCATCGCCTATTTTGTTTGGATTCTACATTAATAATACCTTATCCTCATCATAACCCAAACTTCAAGTAACAAGCAATGTCATCTTCAATGCTAACTAGCAAGTACATCTATATCTACCAAGAATGAAACTTACATGGTCGTTTATCACCACAAACTACAAGCATAAAAGAACCTGGCGAGTTTTTTCAAACGCATTTATGTTGAATTGCTTGTTTATATGAAAAAAAAAAACATTAAAGTTTTCATTATTCCTAAACACCTAAAATAATAGATGCTATTATAGATATTTTGGAAGAAGATTAATTAACACTGAAGATAAGGATAAAGAGGAAATTTTATCCAGAATTTAAAAATATTTGTTTAGATATTCTAAATAGAACATTCAAAGTTGAGCGGTTATGTCAAAGGTGGATTTGATTGATTTTGGTTAGTTTATTTTCTTACTCTCTATAGCTAATCTTATTTATCTTTTAAATCAATTTTAAATATTAGTGATGAGTAATTAAATCATATTTTTCACTTAAGATTTGAGATAGTTTTATTGAATATATAAATTAACAATTAATAAGTTTTATAATCAGCGTATTAAATGAGTTATGTTTCTTTTTAATAGCTAATCAAATAGGGGCAGTAAAATGGGTTCATTTTTTGTCCAATACACTTTTGACGCGTCAAAAATAAAGTATGTTAATCTACTGTAATAAAATAGACTAAAAATATTTACCCGTCAACTAAAGAGAAGGTCACGAACTAGCATGATAATTCACTAATTTTTTTAATTTTGTTTTTAAACTTTATTAAAAAATATTTTTTTAAGTTAAAAGCATATTTAATTATAAAAATATTTTTTAATTTTTTAATTGATTATTTAATATTTCTAACTGGATAAATAAAAATAATTATTATCATACTAAATTATTTTATTGTAATTAATAATTAAAACTTAATTTGAAAGTGTTAATAATTTATGTTATAATCCTATATCACCTATTTACATCTTAAAGATAATATAATGTAAAACAAATAATTTTTAAACTATTTTATTTTAATTTTTAATTTAAAATATATATATATATTGATTAAGTTTTCGGTCCTTCCCACCCTACCTTCGATCCACTGGTTTGACCAGATAGACTAAGCAGGCTAAAGCAAACGCCACCTGAGTCCATAGTTCAATAATCATTTTACCATGCATCTAATTAAGTTAATAATTAAAATGGTATTTTATACGTAATATACTTTTATTCAGCTACAATGATAATATATGAGGATTTGATGCCAGATTATGAAAATAAACACTAAAAGATAATGAAAAGAAAAACACTAACAACGATACTAAAAAAATTAAAGTTGGTTAGTTTTAGGCGTAACTCAAATGGAAATTTATGACCTTAAAAAGTCAACTCCAAAATAAATCAAAAAGTGTTAATCTCTTTTATTACTTTTTCAACAATAATTAATAGTCACTGTAATTCGTTATTTATAGCTCTACTTATAGGTAATAGAGAAGAGTAAAAGACAGACTGGGAGAAACTAAAAATCAAATGAAAAATTACATATGAAAAATAATAGAAGTAAAATTATTTTGAATTCAAATATATAGAAAAAATTATTTAAAATAATATTATGCTATAAGGATTAAAAAGCTATTTTAAATAAAGTATATATATATAATTTAAACCTCCAAATACAAAAATGTATTCATGGAAGCAGCAAAATCAAACCACGAGTAATTAACTGACGAAAAAAAGGAAATTTGAAAGAAAAATCAATCCTGATTTAGTAAGTTTTAGACAATTAAAATATTTTTAATATTTTAATGTATTCATATAGATTTAATTATTTAAAATATCATATTATGAATTATCATAAGCCACTATACGTTAAGTATTGTTTAATTAATTTATAAACTTCTCTTGCTACTGTTATATTGATGAAATTTTACATCTAATCAAACTTATTAAATATGTTATTCTATTTTAAAACCTCATTAAACACATGTATAGAGAATTTTTAATAAAAATATTGGAAAACTAACAAAAACATGAAAATTTGAGTAGCAAAAAATTATTAAATTATGAATATTTAATAAAATAATTTTTAAAGTAAATGATAATGTAAAATGATACAAATAGAAGCGGTTAAAGGATATTTTTATATCAATGGTAACGTTATTGGTTGAAATTATATTTTAGAATGTTTCTAATTTAGTATTTCTTAATTTTAATATAGTAATTTTTATTCTTAATTAATTTATTATAATTATATTATTTACTTTAGATTTCTTTTCATTATATTTTATTATTGATTTTATATAATATCTTAAAATATTTCAAATTATATTTAAATTAAAAATAATATAATTAAGTATATGTCATATTTTTATCATGTTGATTTTGTATATGAATATATGTAATCTATCTTATTCTTGAAAAAAATTAGAATTTATATCGAACTCAATTTTACAAATTTAGTTTATAATGTGATATTTACACTCACTTATGTATTATAATTTAATTTTATTTATAATCCATTTGAGCTCTTCAATATTTTTTCTCATGTTGAGGACTTAAACTCTTGAACATGAGACTATGAGAACCCTCATAATGGGTGACAAAAGATTACTTGATTGTTTTTGTTGGAATATAGCTACTTTTATCTTAAACTCTTGGTTTAAAGAAGATGTGATCAAAAGAGCACTTGATTGCTTACTAAAAGAGATATAATGTCGAGACTAATACAATATGAGGGTCACTCTTTAAGTTTGCTAAAGAACAATACAATATTTTATGAATAAGCTGGATTTATAAGATATTTACTTAAAGCATTCATAGAATTATTTATGCAAAAATTCTTTTTTCAAATGGGAAGATAGTCCTTGTAAATTATTTTGTAATTGTTAAGACATTTATAGAAGTTTTTTCATTCCTTAATTGTCTCCATCATAGACGTTGAGGGATGTATTAAATATTCTTCATGTAACATTTAATGCAAACTTCTATTTGAAGAAACATCCTATTACTCAAGATAACTTGGTTGGCCTTGGTTAGTTGATAATGTTAATTTTCAGCATTATTACTATTCATTTTACTTTAACAAAACCAACTCTTTTTTAGCTTTTAACTTACTTAGTCCCTTTTTTTATCCATTTTGTAAGTATTTGGATATCAATTACTATCATTTAATTATACAATTAATTCCTATTATTTTTGTTTAACAATTGAAACATAGACATTTGGGTCAAGTGAAATAAGATTGGAATCCATTACAATGTAAATGAAAGGTCAAATTTTGAATTTTCAAAAGAAGACATGTACTAGGCACCACCTAAATCAGGCTCAATGCCATGAAGGCAAAGATAAAGATTGGCACCAGGGTTGAGCACCCCTTACCTCAAGCTAGACACCACCTTCCACTGAGGCCTTAGGTTGAGCGTCACTTAACTTGCGTTGAGTGGTACTTGGACATCTGAGTACACATGCCCAGTATGGGATGACTCACGCTAAGTGTCAATTGGATAGAGAGTTACTTCTCATTGAGTGTGTCTTGTGTGTAGTGTCAGTGTTGGGCCTTCACCTTTAGTTTATTTCTTCCTGATTCTTCTAGAGAACATAGGTCTTTTGATTTTTTGAAGTGTGGAACATGATTTTGAAAACCTTTGGAACTATTAGAGTTTCCTTGAAGTCCTCCATTCTTCTCTTTTATTATTCATCTTCTTCCATTGTTTATATTTTCCTTTTGGACTCTTCATGAGAATGAAGAGCTAAACTTATTTTGTTTGGATTGGATATAACCAACTAAACTCTTATATAATGATTTACATCTAATCAAACTTATTAAATATGTTATTCTATTTTGAAACCTCATTAAACACATGTATAGAGAATGTTTAATAAAATTAGTTGGAAAACTAAAAAAATACACGGAAATTTTTGTAGCAAAAAATTATTAAATTATGAATATTTAATAAAATAAGTTTTAAAGTAACTGATAATGTAAAATGATAGAAATAGAAACGTTTAAAGGGTATTTTTATATCGATGGTAATATTATTGGTTAAAATTATATTTTAGGGTATTTTTAATTTAGTCTTTATTAATGTTAAATTATAATATAATTTTTATTGTTAATTAATTTATTATAATTATATTATTTATTTTATATTATTTTTTATTGTATATTTTAATATTACTTATATGAGATTTTGGTGAATACTTACTTGAGAATAACATATTCTTGATTCACTAAAAGGGATAGTGACATCAACACCATACTCCTTGGATACTCCTATAGCATTTTTTATTCTTCTTCGTGCTCCAATGTCGATACCTAACGCTATTGATAAATTTGCTCACATCACTCTCCCAATCCGTAACTTTTACTAACTCGTCAATAACAATAATCCTTTTTCGTCATTGATCCTCACCACCTTGCACCTCAAACTCCCTATCGACAACTTCCATGTCACTATTGTCATAATTTAAGTATAATTCAATCTCATAAAACTAACTTGGTAAGGTAAAATTTACACTTAATTAAAAATTATAATTTTATCTTACTCTAGTTGATGTAAGTTATTCAACACATACTCTCATATTGAGGACTAGACATCTCAAGTATGAAATTAGGAGAGAACTCAATAATAAGTAACACATAAACTCAATAAACTTGACTATAATAGACTCTAATAACATCTTAAGAAAGTAGTATTTAAATCTAACTCCACCTTAAAAAGCTAACTTGTAAAATGAAGTTTGGATTCATTTTATATTCACTTTATATATTATGATTTAATAAGTTCTTCCATGCTTATATAAAGAAATTGAGACATTAACTTAATAAGTATTATAAACAAAATATATCTATATAAATAGATATAAGTTGAAGTTTAAAATAATACTATTAAAAGTAATATTTTAAAACACGTTATAAACTGTTCAAAGTATTTATCTACTAAATATTCTTTTTAATATCAAATAAAAAATTTCAGTTAATTAAAAAAACTAAAAGTTAACTGAAATGAGTTAATGCATGGTATAGAATATAAGAATGAAAATTTTAGATAGTCTTTAGTGAAAATTTTAATTAACCATACCCCCTCCCATAGCATAGCAGTTAGGAATCAAAGTAGCAAATTTTACCTGAATCATGGTTTCTTCACTTGTTTTCGTGTTAACTATCAAAGAGAGTGGATAAAACTAGTTGGATCGAAATGAAGTAAGAACAAAACTATAGCTGGATTGAAATGAAGTAAAAAAAAAAAAAAAAAAAAAAAAAAAAAAAAAAAAAAAAAAAAAAAAAAAAAAAAAAAAAAAAAAAAAAAAAAAAAAAAAAACTAGTTGGATCAAGTGGTCCATCGACTTTCTCATCTATACATGTTCATATATATAATCATATTATTTTCATATTAAAAGTGTAATAATGATAATAGTGTCAATCTTCTAGTCAAATTACAACAACTGTTGCAATTCTTTTGAAGTAATCATATAAAATTATATAGCAATTTTCTTCTATTTTTTTTCTAGTAAGTACTTTTTGTTGGGTTAGTCATTTTTATAAAATGTTGAAACGGAGTCTCACGTGAAAAACCCACAAGTCTATATTTAGTAACTCAATTTTTAGGCAGCAAAAAAATTTGCATGGCACGATATACGCTATCAAACCATTAAAAATGTTCTTGGGGAGATGTTATGATATATTTGCGTGAATGAAATCTTATGTTGATTGATCATAATCCAATTTAAGACTGGCCTTTATTGATTACAACATTTTCAGATTTCGATTTCCAGATCAATGCATTTGATTTGATTAGGCGATTACGACAAAAAGCCAGTGTAAATAATTTGGTATAATCAAATATTTTAAAAAAAATTGCTAATTTGTCATGTGATTAGTTAAAAATAAATAAACGGGTAAATATTCAACTTGGTTTTTGGAAGATTAAGATGCTAATACATAGTTTGTTGAATAAAATTTTCTTTGAATTGTTATTTTATTTACATGTTAGTTATTATTTCCTAATGAAATTGTTAATAACACTTAATAATGGATGATATTATATTAATTGGTATTATCTATTGTGTTCTAATTTGGTTTAGTTTGTAAATTGAAGTTCCTCCATTATTTTAAATCCTACTGAAATTGTTAATGGCAATTAAATATCAGATGATACAATAGTAATTGGTATTCTCAGGTTCTAATTTGATTTAGTTATAAAATGAAGTTCTTCAGTCATCTTAAATTATAAAGGGATTGGTTCTATTAATGGGACAATTATGAGCCAATTTTCTCGTATGTTTTTTTGTTTTTTTTGGCTTCACGATCTCTCTCCTTCATTTTTCTCTTCTTTTGTTATAGCCAGTGAATTATTATCATGTCATATTTGCCCAAATAAAAAAATAATAATTATTTAATCATTCTACACGACGAGTTTCAGAGACAGAAAATAATTAAATTTTTAGATATAAAAAATACAAAATGTTATCATATTCTCTTAGAAAAGAATACGAGTAAAAACTTTTTTTTCAAGATTTATTAATGTTTGTGATACCCTTCACCACTACCATATTAACACAGTAGCATCTACCACTATTAAAATTTATGTATTCCAATTACCAAAAGAACATGAAGAAGTATTAAACCATCGAAATTACTCATAATGCCTTCACACATCCTAAGATTAGACTTTTTACTATCACCACTCATCCTACAAAATTATGATTTTGTTATACAAATCAAATTAGGATAACTAATAGCATTAAATATTAAATGGAAGATAACACAGAACTGGGATAATGAATATTGGAGTAACTTTTAGAACAATTAGAAGTGTTAACTCTTGAATCATAAAAAGCTTCATTAGAGTGAACAGCTTCTTCTATAATGGAAAGAAGAAGAAACTCTAAAAAAGAAAGAAAAACAAAGATTGATTGAGAAAGTAACATTTAATTTTTAAAATCTTCAAGATGTACATTTAAGTCCTAATACAACATGAGGCATACAAGAGTGAAGAATATATATCTACATGACACTTAACTATTGAAGTGGACTTCCACTAATGAAATGACTTATATGCAAGACGGTTTATTTTTCAAGATCCCATTTACATAAAAAAAACTCCTTGGGGGAACCTATTAGCTAACTCTTCAATCTTTCATGGGACCAATTTGAATATTAATAAAAAAGCAAGTGATGAACATTGATCCTAATACTTCAAGTATGAATACATATTATATTTACAATAATTCAATATAGCATGTTGCTGTAGTTTATGGCCAATAATCGTCATCGTTGTTAAAGAATTTAAGATGTTGCATTGAAAGCATCATTTAAACTTCGATAAAAGTGGAAGGTCACGTGGAAGAAAATAAAATATGGAATTAGAAGTGGGGTTGTTTTTTCCTTCATTACACAAAAGTGCCTAACTTGGTGCTAAGTCTTGTCCTTGCATACAGTAAGGTCAATCTTCATGTCTGCCATGGTTTTGGTAGTCTCATAAGTCAGATCCAACCCCAATTTAAGGTTTCTAAAAGTTGCAAAGAAACAGGAGATACTATGGGGTTCCAACAACATGGGAAAGGGGAAGTGGGGTTGTCTGGAATTACCTTGGGATCAAAGAACGAGTACAAGAGGATGCACTCCGAGCTTCCAGAGGGAGACGATGATGTTTTGCAACAGGAAGCAAGGAGGAACAGTACCAGGAAATATGTTATAGCATGTGCCACCTTTGCTTCTCTCAACAATGTCCTTCTCGGCTATGGTATGCTTGATTTGCTTAGGCTCTTACCTTTTTTTTGTGATTCATGAAAGAACTTCCAACATTTTCAACTTTGGACATGAGAGTACTGATTTCTGGTTCTGTTTTAAAACGATAATCAATTAAAAAGTATGTTTTTTTACACTACCCACAGATCAGAAAATCATTAGGATTATTTTCTTAAGATGTTTATTACAAACACTAACAAATTTATTGTACATAGCAATTTCTTGGTAAACGTTTACATGAATTACTCTTGTCAACTGTCAGATGTCGGTGTGATGAGTGGAGCAGTTATATTTATAAAAGAAGATCTGAAGATATCTGAGGTGAAGGAGGAATTTTTAGTTGGTATATTGAGCATTGTTTCTCTGCTTGGAAGTTTAGGTGGTGGAAGAACTTCAGATATTATTGGTAGGAAATGGACAATGGCCATAGCTGCAGTGATTTTTCAAATGGGTTCACTGATAATGACTCTTGCTCCTTCATTTTCAATACTAATGGTTGGAAGACTTTTAGCTGGTGTTGGAATAGGATTTGGAGGGTTGATTGCCCCTATATATATTGCAGAGATATCACCAAACACTACCAGAGGCTTTCTCACTACCTTCCCAGAGATTTTCATCAATCTAGGAATTTTGCTTGGTTATGTATCAAATTATGCTTTTTCAGGCTTTTCAGCACACATAAACTGGAGGATAATGCTTGCTGTGGGGATTTTGCCCTCAGTTTTCATTGGCTTTGCTCTTTTCATCATTCCCGAGTCACCAAGGTGGTTGGTGATGCAGAACCGGATTGAAGAAGCAAGATCAGTGCTTCTGAAAACAAATGACAGTGATAGTGAAGTGGAGGATAGGCTGGCAGAAATACAGCAGGCTGCTGGTTTGGCTAATTCTGACAAGTATGAAGAGAAACCTGTGTGGTATGAACTGTTGTTTCCTTCTCCTTCTCTTCGCCGAATGATGATCACAGGAATTGGGATTCAATGTTTTCAACAGATTTCTGGAATTGATGCAACTGTGTATTACAGTCCTGAGATTTTCAAAGCAGCTGGGATTGAGGATAATGCAAAACTCCTAGCTGCTACTGTTGCTGTGGGTGTGACAAAGACACTTTTTATATTGGTAGCAATCTTTCTTATTGACAAAAAAGGTAGGAGGCCACTACTGTTTGTAAGCACAATTGGAATGACAATTTGTTTGTTTAGCATAGGGGCTAGTCTTTCCATGTTTCCACAAGGATCATTTGTAATTGCATTGGCAATTCTACTTGTTTGTGGCAATGTGGCTTTCTTTTCTGTTGGATTAGGCCCTGTGTGTTGGGTTGTGACATCTGAAATCTTCCCTTTAAGGGTACGTGCTCAAGCATCTTCACTTGGGGCTGTGGGCAATAGGGTGTGTAGTGGCCTTGTGGCCATGTCTTTCCTTTCTGTTTCTCGTGCAATTACAGTGGCTGGAGCATTCTTTGTGTTTGCTGCTATTTCTTCTCTTGCCATTGTCTTTGTCTACATGCTAGTTCCTGAGACCAAAGGGAAGTCATTGGAGCAGATAGAGCTCTTGTTTAAGAATGAAAATGAGAGGCAAGGAAGTGAAATGGAGTTAGGAGATGTTGAAGTTGAACAGCTTGTGCAGGACAAAACAATTTTGACAAATTAATTTATTAGCTCATGTTTCATATGAATGTACGATGAGTCATGCCAAGGATATACAAATTCCACTAGTTATGCTTCGTAGATTTGCTTCCATGGATGATCTTTCTACAACCATAGATTTGGGATCTATCAGTAAGGGGCAGAAGATAATATGAAAAGAAATTACGTTCTGACTATGCTTTCTTAATTGTACGACCGTAATATTTTTTTTTTTGTTGACATGGAAAGAGAATTTTGACCAATTCTGTTGCAAACTATCATTATATATTATTTGAATGAATGTGATTGAGATGGAAATTCTTTTAACATATCGCTGTTCGAAATCTGGTATTTCAAAATGTAATTCTTCCTCATAATGTGTCCATGATGGAACAGTTTTGGTTGATTTTGCTTGGAAAACCACAAGTCATATGAATTTGTGATGGTCCTGGAATACACTTGTCGATTGTTGGAATGATCAAAGCCATAATCCGTAGACGAAAGAGCAGAACATTAATTTTCTCCTTTAGTCCTATTGACAAAAAGAGAAATGGTTTAAATCAGTTGCCACACCAGTACAATACAGTTTACATACATACATTTGTGATTGCAAAAAGTAAAGAAAAAGAAATTGCGATGTCTTATAAAATTTAACTAATTTCTTTTTTAAGTTTTTAAGTGTGGTTAACGAAGAGGTCTATATGATGTAGAACTTAATAATTCTCTCAATTTAATGGGTAGACTTGTTTGTTGGTCACCCTTATTAATTTAGATAAATTAATAAAAAACTTACTAATTTGTAATATCTCGATTGAAAAAGATTAATTCTTTGTTGTGATTTAAAGTTTTAATATTTTTCGTTAAATTTATACTAGTTTTATCTGTTGTGTTCTTAACTTGTGTTTTATATTTATTAGTTAAAATATGTCGTGCCAAATTCACGTAATCTGTATCCCTGGTCATATCCATGTTTTCTAGTTAACCTTGAAGGCAACCTCGTGAAGGATTATGACCTGGTTAGCGAGTGTAATAGCAACCATAAAACCAGAAAGTTTAATCAATTAATCTGTAAGTTTACAATAATCATACATTACATGAACATCAGTTCTTTGAATACTTATCATATGCCATAAAAGAATATCTATTAGAAAAAAAAAATGGCACTCAAAAACAGTATCTGAATATTCAATTTCATGTGTTGGTATCTGCGCATTCAGACATACGCAGGTTCTTCTTTTGTCCAATAACATTTTCTCCCGTATATATTCCACGCCCTTTTCCACACTCTCCTGTGAAAGACCTGGATCCTAACACCTAATAAGATGGAGAGCATCCAGCACAGTCACGTAAAAGTGAAGGGACTGAAGCTCCATGTTTCGTCAAACCTCACTTTTAGTGGTTTTCTTACATGGATTCCAATAAATACGGTATACATGGAGGCACCAGATGATTGCTGCAGCAAATGCAAGCTACCGGGTTGCCTTTGATTTCAGAGGTTATGGACTTTCTGAGCATCCAGCGGAAGCAGAGAAGGCAAACTTGATCTTTAGATTCATTAAGCAATAGTTAGCAAGGTATACACCATCTGCTACACAATACAAAAGTAATATCTCTCAAAGTGCACAGTTTTATGATATACAGAATAAAAATAACACAAAATAGGCAATTCTGAAAGCACATTTTATCACCAAAATTTCCATTATGAACTTTAACTCAAATTTAAGCCGCCCCGTAGTACAGAGAGCAAGCCAGAAAACTGAAACTAAGGGCAGGTTTATCTCCTATACCTTTGTGGTTATATATCAAATGCAAATGGGAAAGACAATGCTCTTTTATTCAAGTGTAAACATGGGCTAATTTGTCTGTATCAGCCTGTGCTTCTTGGTTATGACTTCGGTGTCATTCGAGCCTATGTTGTATTGTAGCTGTTCTCCATCCAAACAAAGTCGCTAACCTTAAGCGTTCCTTTCATACTTCCGGGTCCCTCTGATATTCGAACCTCCCAAGGTGATAATTCTCTGCCATCCTTTTCATCTCACTCCCTGTCAATAATGAACTAACGGATAACTAAATTCAGGAGCCTGGGAGGGCAGAAGTAAAATTTGGCCGCTTTGATGTTGGGTCAGTTATAAGGAACATCTACACACTCTTTTCTGGAAGTGAGATACCATTAGCGGGGTAATAATGAGGAAATCATGGAATTGTATAACCCACCTACGCCCCAACCACTACGGTTCTCTGAGGAAGAATTGAAAACCCATGCATCGTATATGAGCAATCTGGCTTCAGATTTGTATTGTAGGTTCCATACAGGTAATCAGGTTCTCACAGTCCCACTACCTGTTTTAGAAATCTGGTAATAGTTCACAGGCTACGTTGTAGAATTGCTACTTACCTTAATAATCCAAACAGTTCGGGGATCTAAGTCTGCAGAATGCTGAACATGTTATATTTTGTTTGTGGTTATTACGGAGTATTCAGCATTAATTAAATTCTGATCATCAGCAACAGGAAAATTTATATTCATGGTTTTGAAATATGAAATGCTTTAGCCTTTTCAAAGAACAGTCCTCATTTCCTTTGGCTCAGATTTGGCCTATAAGGCCAATGTTTCATTATTACAAGCCACATAATTGGATTTATGTATCATGATTTAGTCTCAAAGGATGGCATCCATTCTAACATCAGTATTTTAGATTATGTGATCAGAATTGATAGAAACAGCCCTGAATGGCTTGTGATCACAATTGCTACTTGCCACAATCCACTAGACATTACTACCTTATGAATGGTGATAATCATATAGTTTCAGATGTTCGAGTCCGTTAATTTCACTATTTTAAACTATCAGGATTGACAGAACCAATCCTAGACACTAACCAATGATTAATCAGTAATTTGCTTACAAATGGTATTTGTTCTCAACATTAATACATCTCTCATTGATGACCTGCGACAGTGACTAAACAAGTCAAACAGCTAGACTTTGAGAGAATCCCTTTGCTTTAATGCCGAATTACTTGGTTGCCTAAAGTTGTTCTTACCCTGCCTCATCCTATATCACATTGAGCTTCTACCTATCCGCAGAAATTGTTTACCAGTCCTAATCTGATTACCTAAGTCAGTTGGTCACTATATACTTGAACCGCTGGACAGTTCGGATCATGAAACTTGTTATAGAGGAGAATGGTTACTATGCAACTTGGTTCTCCGTAGCCGCAAGGTTTCCCCAACAGATGTAGCTGCTGCGAAAATAACAGATTGCCTCTACGGAAAAGCTAGAGGGCAAATATGTAGCATGTAGCAAACACACTAAAATGTGCTCGAAATCATGTTGAGCTAGGAAACCAAATGGAAGGGTTGAGAAAATCGTAATGCTGAAATTAAAAGTCATTTCATGAGCAGACAATATAGCAGCTCAGGGTCACTCTACGTCAGCAATGCCACTACAGAGCACTCAACCTTATATTTCAGAGAGTTTATAAAAAATTTCGATAAAGCAAAATATACAAGAGGGTAATTATGTGCATGTAGTAGCTCGGGTTATCTTTTGTCAGAATGGCTACTTCATTACAGAAAAAGTTATAACAAACAAATGAACTTCATGAAATTAGTATCAGAAAACTAAAATGAAAAATGACTTTACATAACTTGCTTTGAGGTTCGTTTGTGTACCCAAATCCCCTGAGGTTTAATTTTGTGTATTCAAATACCGCTAAACTGGTTTGCTTGTAAGCATGTCAACAGAACACTCAACAGAAACTAGACAAAATAACAGATTTTCCAGATTGATAGGAGAGGTCAAGTTGGAGATTCTATGATACACAAGAAAAATAAACTCGAAATCAGAGAATGGGTAGATGACAGAAGAGTAATACACAAAAATACAGAGTTACAGATGAAAGGATAAAAAAATCAAAGGAAAGAAGATCATGGGTCAAACTAATATATAAGTTCCTTCAATGTTCTACATGAGACATATTCAAGTATAAACTTGATGGATATTCAAATTTCTCTTGGAAACTAACCATTTATGGCACAGCTCAAGTATACATGTGATGCTACAAGCTTGGCAAATCAATGTTTGTTATTCTCAGCGGCATTCTCTTCCTTCCCAAGTGCAACAACTACTTTCTTCAAGATGGATTCTGTTGGTTGATGAGAGTTCTCAACTGCCTTTGAGATTGCTTGCCATTTCTCTCCGTGTTTTGGTTCAGCAGCAATACATCTCTTCAATACATCCTTCTGGTTCTCCTCAGTTCCATGCTGCAGTTCAAATTTGTAGCACAATGCCCAGAAATCCCCAATGTCAGGAGCTAGCGTCACAGCCCGATTCAGCCAAGTCCTAGCCTTGTCCACCTTCCTATCATGCCAGAATAACTTGGCCACAGCAGCAATTACATGGGGATCATGGTCACATTTCTTGATGGCATCCACGCTCTTGGTTTTACGCTGCGGACGTGGAACCATCTCAATTGATGCAGCCCACAGAATACCACTGTTAGGACACTCCTGCAACGCTTTTGCCATCAAAATATCAGCTTCTTTCTTATATCCGTGCTTCAATTCCGCTCTAACAGCAGCTAGCCAGAGTTCAGGATTTTGAGGATTCTTCTTTCTAGCCATTGTGAGAACTGCACGAGCTTTACTCAGTCCATTCATCTCCTCTTCAAGATTAGCAAGAGAGAGCCAAAGAGGTACACAATTAGGACAGTTTTTCAGTCCAGATTCATAGACCTTCTTTGCTTTCGTCATGTGATCAAGCCGCTTCTCAGTCTGATCAAGTCGCTTCGCATTCTCTGCAAGCTGTTCCTCTAGTTGGCCAAGCATCAGCCACAATTTAAAGAATGAAGGGAATTGCTTCAGACCTTCGTCTAACAATCTCCTCTCCTCTTCAATGTTCCCCAGTTCTCTCTCCACAATAGCTGATTTCATCCAGACTCTTTCTGTACCTCCTCTCTCTCTAGCTTTGGCCAACAACATCCTAGCTCTCTCAGGTTCATGGTTTTCAAATTCTAACTTGAAAGCAGCAAGCCATATTTCCTCAGAATTGGGAATGGCAGCATAAGCTTCTTGGAGGATAGCACGAGCTGCAGGCACATCTCCAGCCAGCCACTTCTCTTTGGCACCCATAAGCCAAAGAACTTCAGCCTGTGGTCTGTACGTAACTGCTTTACGAAGTAATGCATCCAGAGATTCCCTGGTACCATGACTCTTTTCCAGCTGTGCTGCTTTGAGCCATATGCTCTTCTTAGTTAAGAAGACAGTCAAAGCATGTGCATATATAGCTCTAGCAGTCTCAATAGAACCCCGTTTCTTGCATTCCTCTGCATCAGCAACCCATGTCCTCTTCCTATCTTCTTCTTCAACTCCAATCCCAATGGTATTATGGACTATTGCTTGGCAAGTTACAACTGACCCAGCTCGCTCCGCCGCCTCTGCTTCCTTCATCCAAGCTTCTCTATCAATCACCAAACCTTCTCTCTGCAAAGCCCTTATACCCCTTTCAATGATCTTCCCAACCATGGAAGTATTGCCATTAGCTTCTTCCAACTTCGCAGCCGTTATCCATATAGCTGGCTCCTTCGATAGCCTCTCCCTCGCCCTATTAAGAACCTTCTTAGCATTGTCATAAGTCTCCAACCTCGCAAGCGCAAGCCACAGTTCAACATGCAAGGGACAACACTCCACGGCCCTGTGAAGCAAAAGCCTAGCATCCTCTTCATTAGCAAGCTCTACAACGGCCTTCCACAGCCTAACCGAATCAGGAATGTGCTCCAATCCCTTCCTCAAAACCCTACTCCTGTTCGCGTCATCATGCTCCAACTTCGCAGCCTGCATCCACAACTTCACAGAATTGGGAATCGATTTAACACCCCTTGCAATCACCGCCTTTGCCTCATCCGGATTAGCCAGCCTACAAGCCTCAAGCCACACGTCCTCGTTCTTGGGACACTCCTCACACCCTTTTTGTATCAACTGCCTAGCCGCCTGAAGCTTCCCTGCCAACTCCTCCAGCCTTGCAGCAGCAATCCAACCTGGAGGGTGCTTCGGATTCGTCTGAGTAACACTCTTGAGCAGCAACCTAGCCTTCTTGAAATCCGAAATTTCAGCATCACTGGTAATCTTCATACTGTTCAGCACGGTCAAATACCCTTTGGGGTCCACATTCGTCATCCCAGAAACCGAATCTGATAGCCTATCCAACTTCAAAGATAACACAGTACCTCTACCCTCACCCACAGCAGTCAAATCAGTAACTGGGGTTTGTGCCCACGGAGTCTCCGTTCCATTAGCAGCCCTACTCTTAGGATCCAACGCTGTCACATGTTCTTGTTCCTGCCTTGCCTTCTCAAGAAGAGTATCAGGCACAGGCACAAAACTCTCAAACCTCTTCTTCTTGTTTCTGGACGAATAACCCCCACTCTCGAACTTCTCAAGACTCTGCCAATCATCCGCAGAAAGCGTATACAGTTTCCTCTTCAAATCAGCGAACTGCTCCGTGATCTTAGGGTTTGAGGCACGATATTTCTCAATCTCCTGCTTCAACCTAGCCTCCCTCCTATCCTTCCTCCGAGAATCCATCCTCTTATCAATGGCTTCCCAAACCGCGTCAGCTTCTTTGTCATCCTCATCGTATTCAGCAGACGCGAATAATCCGACATCGTTCCCTTCAAACTCGTCGAACTTCTGATTCTCATCGTAGCCTTTGTCCTCGCCCTCGTCGTCATCCTCCTCTTCACCGGGCTTCCCTCGCCCCCGCCCGGCGCCGGCAGTGCCGCCAATGGTGGTGGCGGAGCGGTCGGGGAGGTCAGGGGCGGCCCTTGCGGGACCAATATCGGAACGAGTGGTGAAACCAGTGGCACCACGACCAAGTCCGGCGACATAGTTGGGAGGAGGCTTTGAGTTGAGGAAATCAAAGCGTGGTTTGGGGACCGCCGGAGGATTGGTGCCACCGAGAAGGGGGACGTGTAGGGTTAGGGTTGAGTAGGGTCCGACGCCGAGATCGGAGATGAGAACCGAATCATCGTCGTCGTTAGCTGCGGCTAATCGATGACTCTGAGAGAGGAATAGGCGCTGTTGATAAATTGGAAGTGTTAGGGTTTGTTGAATTGCGAGTTTTAGGTGAAGGAGAGTGGTGGTGTTAGGGTTTACGTCTATGGCTAGGGTTTTGTGGTTGGGTGATGCAATGAACACCATGGTTATGGCTATGGTGTGTCTCAACGACAAATCTGTAACGATCGTTCTAATAGAACACGAAACAAAAAAATCTCAGGTACCGACTATAGTAGTCTTTCAGACTGGTCCTTGTTCTTACCTTGATTTGGGCTCATAATTCGGCCTGTTAATCAAATATTTGTGACTTGCACCATATCTTTTAAACCAACACCCCATATAAACTCAAATTTTAGTTATACCCTTTTGAAATTTGTATTTTGTAACTTAAAAAAAAAATGTATTACAAAATAGATAGCTTGAAATACATTGTTTTTTAAGCACTTGATACAAATTTAATTTTTTTAACATAAATTATTTTTTAATAATAACAATATTCACCTAAAGTAAACACATATCTTTCCGCATATATTGATCTCTTATGTAAATAATATCTGACATCACCTTACTGTGACGTAGGTCATGTATTGCCATTATTCATACTATGTATGTAACTATGTGACAATACTAATAAATGATAAATAATTATTTATTATTAGTTAATATATTCTAATATAATTATTCATTTATAAATTATTGAAAGGTCTTATCTCTAGTCGATGTAGGATCTCCAACAAATACAAATGATCGATTTTTGTTGTTTACCCCAGGAAGTAAGCATAGGTGACATTGAACTAAACCATTGCATGTAGTCTGCACATGTTAATGGATGTGAAGCTAATATTGTACAAGTAATAAGATGGTTAACAAAGTGTAACCATCGATCATCACTAATAACTATTGCACCTACTTCAAATGGCAGGAAAGTTCAAGGTGGTCATACATAAATTGTCGTAGAACACACTTTATCAAATGACAATATGAGCATGTCCAATGCCAAATATATCTCAAGAACACATATCACCTCAAAATGCCTAGTAGGACGATGGTCGTCACAAGAAATCCAGATCACCCAAGCATGGGTAACACCATCTAATTTGACGCATACAATGTAAAATGTGCATATATGGGCATTCAGTCACATAACGTGACATTCGAGGGAGAACCTCCTGATATGTGGGATTCATATCCCTTCTTCCCATCCCTGATAATTAACCATATATATATATATATATATATATATATATATATATATATATATATATATATATATATATATATATATATATATATATATACACATATATATATATAAAAGTGAGTCTAGTCCCGCATTGAGTAGAAATGAGAAAATTGAACAACATATAAGAAAGAAAACCCACAATCGAATGCCTTAAGGTTTTAGGTTAAAGTTCATGTCATTCCTTATTTAGGTCTGGCTCTTGTCTCATTGTTGTTTAAAATCTCCCTGATCTTTTTTCCCTCAATTTTTCCAACAAGTGATATCAAAGCATCCCGACGATTACAGTTGATCCCTATATCAAAACTCTTCCTAACCGAATCTTCAAGCAAGTATGTCCCATAATGATGACGGTCCTTTAAAAGGATGGTTTGTGAGGTACTCATGTTTAAAAAGTTTATGCTTAAGGGGGATATACCGATGTGGAAGAGACTCACAAACCAAATGTCTTAAAGTTTTGGGTTGAAGGTGATGTCATTCCTTGTGTGGGTCTCGGTCATGTCTCATTATTGTTTGTTCTCCCTAGTGTTTTTCCCTCCGATTTTTTCAACAGTTTCGTCATGAACAAAACATTATTTATATAATCGTCTAAAAATAAACAGTTATTAAAATTTTGCATATTATTTATTTGTAAAAGTGTGACATAACTACCCAAGTGCTTTATTTAGGCAAAACACGCATCCCTTCGTTGGTCATGCATGTGAGTAAGTGCGACAGATCCCCATGCATACCCACCACACATCTTCAGATTATTGAATTGTGTCAAAGTATGATACGCTAACAAATGTCACACTTTTATTAGTGAATATTATGCACCCAATAAGATGCAACAAATAAGTTTGAATTGCAGACTTCTATCTCTACTAAACGATGCACTCTTTGTTTACCACGCATAACCAACTGAGTCTAGCGTGTGCACCACAACACTGTCTCAACTTTGTTGTGGCATCCCTAAACTCCTCGAAGCTCAATCAACAATGTTGACGCTGATGTGATATCCAATGTCACATATTAACTAGTGTCCTACTATTGAGATATGTAGTAATGCATACACGTCATCCAACATAATGGCCATCTCACCAATAGAATAATGTCGGTGCCATGATGTCATTTTTCCAAAGGCTGAAATGAGACCCTTATCAGTGGTCTAATAGTTAATGTTGTGGAGTAGCAACAACCTAGTGTTAGACATATGACCTCAATTTGGAGATCAATGATCTCAAATTTACTTAACTTACATACCAACTTCAATTTTCCTTGATCCTTACCAACTTCAATTTCCCTTTATCCTTACCTTTTAAAGCCTTAAGGTCACGCTATTGGCATAATTCACCAATAACGACATATGAGAAGGTTAGCCAACAAATCCTTACTACTTATCATGTACTCCATAGCATTTGGCAACACATTGTCATCTATTTCAGTGACAACTTGTTACTAGTTGTTGTGGATCTTAATCTAGTTTTGATTTAAGATGTTTCACCTTCACTCCTAACGATATCTCTCAAATGCCAAATGATTATATTAGTAACAAATTTAAAAAAACAAAATACATTGGCACAATCTAAAATGTATAAAAACCTTCAAATATGTTTTAAGTTGGACAATTGGAACCATTTCACACTACCAACAACAATAACAAAGCAAAATACAAAAGGTGCGACGGACCAATGGAGCTCGAAGCAATTCGTAAGAGGTTAATAGTGTCTCGATAGGACCTCTTACGCACAAACACAACCAATTAACCGGAAACGAGGGGTGCAGTGAGAGAGGAAGAAGATGAAGCAAGGACGAAAGGAAAAAGTAGGATTGATTAATAGATTGAAAGAGGATATTTTTATCAGTTCACCATCCCATGGGTGTGCAGGGTTTAATACAGGAGGTGAGAATGCAACAACCCACTTTTAATTGTTATTAACATTTTTTTTCTTTTTTTTATTATATTAATTTATTTATTTTATTTAAAACTACCATCTTTAGATCAATCAATAAAAACATAGTGTATACATTAACACTCGTACGGATTAATTTGTCTCAAATTTTTTATACAATGATAACAATAAAATTAAAATCTATAATGTCGTGTAAATTATCAAATCTTTATTATTAAGTTGGTTCTAATTATATTTTATATATAAAATTTAGATGAGCTGCAATCATAAAAAATATGAGTAGTTATACTTTGACAACCACACGTGTCACACACCCACTTTACAACCTTACGTGGCGCTGATGTGGCCAAGATAAATGACGTGTAAAAAACATTTCAGTGTGGCACTAAGAGTCTTTTTTAGGGTTTACATGTTTGGGGTTTTATCTAGAAGGTTGTCCAACATATTCCATCAAGGGTTGAGAAGCAGTGAGTTAGAATCTCAGATCTCTTGAATTTCGCCATTGCTATCGCCGCTCGCTGCCGTTGTTGTCGTATCCGCTGTTGTTGCCGCCACCATCATCGCCACCGTCGCTTGCCATCGTCGATGGTCTCCCACTGTCGCTCGCCACCGCAACCACTGTCACACTAAATCTCCCTTATGCAAATGGGTGGACTAGATTCATATCACGTTTCAAAATTTAAATTTAGATATTTAAAACCTAATTATGTCCTTTCATAACAAAATACCTTAAATGTCCTTCAAAAAGAAAAATCTTATTTTACCCTTATCTACGTGTACAATTATACCACATCAGCAGTTAGCATCTGATTGTATGTCGGTTGTGGTTATCAAAGCAAAGTTTTTCAAAAAATATATAATAAGTCTCAAAAGTGAAGAAAAAAAGTTTCTGCTTATCAATAAAAGAGTATGCACATTAATAGAAAATTAGAACTTATATTGTTTTGGAATATGAATTTAATATTTAGTAACTTAATCCAACTTTATATTGAAGTGGATTTGTGTGCATGTATTAATATGACATATAAATAAAATAACTTAATAAGTTAATGTATATGTAGTTCATGTAATTCCACATACTAACTGTACACTCAAAGTTTCACTATATATATATATTTCAAATAAATACCTAATAAAAGTTTTACATAAGATTATACATAGCTATTTTCATTACATTATTTTCATCAATCCCTTAGATCAATCTAAATAAATTTCAAGCAAATTTCAACAGTGATAATACAGATTTAAAATATAAATACCAAAAGAATAATGTTGCGGAAGACTTGAAAATTGTTTACTCATGTATGAAAACAACTATTCATTCCTTTATTAAATCTTCTAACGAATAAAACTTTTGAAAGACATAGGTTGGTTTATTTAAAATTATTTAAAATAAGTACGTTTTCTAAATAATCACTTATTAAGAAATATTTATGATTTACGAATTAAAATGGGCCAAATCTGCTTTATTTTTATCAGATAAATATTTTCAAAAAAACACCCAGACAGAACTTGGTCCATAATTTATCAACAAAGAACTTATAGTGTTGAATTATGATATAAAACTACTTTTATAGATATTGTATCAACATGCAAAACAAAGGAAATATTATAGTAAGTTTACATTTTAAAAAAGCATATGAAAAACTAACATGCTACGTAACAAAATAATGTGTTTCGATATACTTTAGAACAAATTTTAAATAGTTCATTCCTTCACTTGTGCAAAGTGATAGGTTAATATAGTTTCTGTGCGTGTAACAATTAAAGAATGACGTGTAAAATAAACAAGAATTGTTAGGAAATTGATTGAATCAAGAACTATATAAAATAATTTATATAAATAAAAGAAAATTAAAAAAATAGTGGTCAAAGAAACCCTCACCGGAAAAAAGGATCGAGCAAAAAAGTAAAAATATATAATATTTAAAAATAAAATAACAATAATCATAATTGTGATGAGTGTGAATGGTAATAGGTATTTTTGTGCCTGTGATAAAACATAAACACAAGTACAATTCGAAGATTATCTAAGATTGATACTGATTTGTGATCCAAACGCAACGTTGGAGAGGTATCAAACATCAGAAATGGCTTCCTTCGACTCTTTTGAGGATCAATCACCAACAAGGGGACATTATGAAGATGACAACAATTACTCAGGCATGGGCATGGAATATGATTCTCAGCATTACGATTACGATGATCAACAACCTCAACCCAATGCAGATCCAAATAACAGTGATTTCAACAATAACCCACAATCTCCTTCTGTTTATGGCTTTGGAGTTTCCACCCCCAACCCCGACTATGTTTCCCCCTTCGAATCCAATCCCGCCGATGACACAACCTTCACCTCCGACGGACCAATCCTCCCTGACCCATCTCAAATGCAAGAGGAAGGACATGCCAGACGTGAATGGCGACGGTGACATTTATTTTCATTTCAAAGCTTTTTATGATTTCGTTTTGTTTCATAGTTTTTTCCCATGCAAAAGAATTTGTTCCTTCCAATATATCGTTCATTTCTTATTTGAATGGCTTGTGTGATTTGGATGGGAAGAAACTACTTGAAAAAATCATTTAAATGTTTAATGGTTCTATAACTTTGTATAGATTTGGTAATGTTTTGTAATAATGAATGTTGTGTTTATGTATCTCAACTGCTATATGGAGTCTTTGGATAAATAAACAGAAAGAAATCTTTGTGGTGGTTATTATTCTTGTGTATATGTGTAGATAGAGGTATGTTTTTGTATTAGTTATTCATAAATTGGAATTTGTTTTCCTGATAGTGTAATTTTTCTTTACATTTTGTAATGCAGTTTGAATGCCATTCATCTGGAGGAAAAAGAGAAGAAAGAGAAGGAGATGCGAAATCAGATTATAAAGGAAGCTGAGGAGTATAAAGAAGCATTTTATGAGAAAAGAAAACTCAACTGTGAGTCCACCCAAAAAAACAATAGGGAAAGAGAAAAGGTAGAAATATACTCCTAATATACTTAATTTAATTCTTGTATTATTTTTGTGAATCATGCATTCGTTTTAGCATTGTCATAGTTCCTTGTTTGTATGCAAATGAAGAAGAGAATTTGTGCAGATACAATTGGCGAATCAAGATAAATTTCATAAAGAAGCTCACCTACATTACTGGAAAGCAATAGCTGAGATCATTCCACGAGAGGTTCCTAATATTGAGAAGAGAAGAGGAAAGAAAGAAGCTGAGAATAATAAGCCTTCAGTTCATGTTATTCAAGGTCCAAAGCCGGGGAAACCTACTGATCTAGCAAGAATGCGCCAGATGATTTTAAAGCTTAAGCAAAATCCTCCTTCTCATATGATGCCACCCAAAGAAGAAAAGGATGCAAAAGATGACAAAGATAAGAAAGATGCAAAGGATGACAAAGACAAGAAAGATGCAAAGGAGGGGAAGGATAATAAAGGTGGGAAAAGTTCAACACCAACTTCAACTACAAGTGTTGCAGGAAATAAACCTACTTCCCCTGCAAAAGATGTTGCTGCTAATGGTGGACCACAAGATTCTGGTATAGTTGAAGGTGAGCAGGTAGCTAGATCTGAATCAAAGACTACTTAATGATGAAGGCAATTTTTTTTTACAGCAGTTCTTTTTTAATATACTTTGCATTTTTTTTTTTTATCTTGCTAAATTTTGTTGCTGTATTAATGGAGAATAAATGTTGGTCAGTTGAAGATACTTTAGGCTTTGCTATAAGCCAACAGAGAGCATTAATCCAAATTATTATCCTACTTATAGGTTTTCAAAGGAAATCTTTCAGGGTCTGAAACTTCTTATTAAAGAATATTTCTTCAAGAATTTTCTTTTTATTACTTATGATTATCTTGTGAACAAGAGCTTAACTTTGTTTTATTGTTAATTCAAAGGGTTTTGCTTTGCTCATATCAACCTTTAATTATATAATTGAAGTTCTCAAGTGTAGAAGTTGCTTGCCTCTTTACATATAGTAGCTTCTTTATAGCTCAAACAATATAAAACATGATTGCAAGATAATAATTAAATAATCATTTAGAAGATGTTTGTGTAGGTTCACAATAGTTTTCATTTTCCATTATAATTTTTTTATCAAATTACCAAATAATGTATATATATAGGGATTGGAAATTATAATATATTTTAATCTTGTTATTTAACTTTGTTTTATGGATAATCCGGTGAAATTTGACATGTTTTAGCTAATTAAAATTAGTTAGAAAGGAACACTGAGATACAATAGGCTCAGATACTTAATTAAGAATAGTAAATGAGTTAATTGTATAACATTATCTTTAAATTAGTCCCATTGTGAAATTTTATGAATTCATTTGTGCAATTTACTGTGTTTGTTATATGTATGCAACTGGGCCAGGTTTGATCATAAATTCATGATTTATAAGCAAATATAAAATTGTGTTTTCATCATTTACTACAAAAATCACATCTACAACAATAATAACAAGTTTTTTGTACTAAACAATGTACTTGAAATTGAATGATGTCATTATGTTCATTGAATATCAAATTTATCTAAAAGTCGTCATATAGTTAAATATATTAAGTAGCCTAAGCTTATAATATTTAAAATTTTGAATTTTCTCTGTTAAAAATATTTTCCTTCAAATGTTTGTCTAAATTGTTAGTTTGCAAAGGCTAAAGTAATGTAGTTTTCTACTGCTTACTATCTTCCTAAATGATAAAAATGAGATGTTCGAATTTCATTGACAATTTTGATCCTAATTCTTGTCATATTTATATCCATCTCTTCCACCCAAGTTAACAATAACAATAAAGACTCGATAAAAGAGATTACTTAGCACTTATTGTGAATTCTTGACTACCATTTTTTTTTTCGTTTTATTTTTCACAGCAACTACAGTAAAATATTCATTACAAATTAGTTTTAAACATTAAATACATTTTATCATTTTGTAACTTCTATATTAAAATGAAATTATATCATATCTCCAACAAAAGTATTTTGAAAATTTTAAAGCATTTTCTTAAAAAATTGGACCAACACCTTAGTTGCATAATTTGAAGCATTCTATAATAGTATACATAGATGAAATTTCATTCAAACACCATACAATACGTTTGACATATAACAAGTCCCAAAAATATTAAACGTGTTAAACAAAATGTTGAATAAACCAATATAATAATGTTTATCTCTTTACTAAAACTCATCATTATGCTTTATTTAGAGGACTAATTCCTTCTTTGTTTTGAGCATCACTTACTTTAGCTTAAATTGTCACCACCTACGTTATATTACATAAACTTATATTATCGGGACTATATATAATTAGATAAAATAACTCAATAGACGCTTTGTTTGGAAAACCTTTTGTAATATTAAAAATGATATGTTGTTACTTTGGGGAATTTTTTCGCCTAACTAAGGTTAACAGAAGTTAAAGATTGAAGCCTTCTAAAAATGAAATTTGATTAATAACCCAAATAACCAAATGCAAAGTTTTAATTAAAGATATAATTATATTTAATGATGAATTAAAATTTTTGAAGTAATGTTATTTAAATATAATTTTAATAATTAATACTAATTTTATAATTTTAATATTAAATAATAATATTTTATTTATTAAATTTTTTAATTGACAATTAAAATAAATAATAAATTACCATTTGTATATCTTAATATATATATATATATATATATATATATATATATATATATATATTAATATATATATATATATATATATATATATATATATATTAATATAAATATATATATATATATATATATATATTATTTAAATATAAATACTACTATATATAGAAACACTAAAGCAAAGTTGGAAACATCATTGATCAAAAGTTAAAATTTAGAATGATTGTTGGATGTAATCAAATTTAATGAAATTAATTTTTATTACGAAGAACTTAGTTAATTCTGTTAATTTTATTTATTATATAATGTTTTAAATATTTTAAGATAATCATAAATATTTCAAAATAAAAGAAGATAAAAATATTTAGATATATAAATACTGTAATGAAAGTTTAACACATTAACATATCATTCAATGTTATATATACTTTACAATTAATAATTTTATAAATAAGCTTTTGATTTTAAATAATTCATAATATTTTATTTAATTAAGAAAATAAATCAAGAGAAATTCTCATGAATATATGTAAGTTTATTTTATTTTTAAACTTAGAAACTTTAAAATATATTCATCGACACACACAATTAAAAATAATGATTTTATAAAAACAATTAAACAATTCGAAATATATTTTTAATTTAATCTAATTTTATTCTTATTCAATCAAAATATGAAATATTCCAATTGAATCATGAATATTGATATAAGTAAGAAATATTCACGTGTTGTAAGTTGCGAAACAATGTTATATTAATGCTTTAAATTTTTTTAAATGTTGATAAAGTAACACAGAATTGAACATATTTTTTAACTACATTTTGTAACTTATAATAATTTTCTAAATATTTATACATTTTTTCCTTTTTTTTATTTTATGTCTTAAATGTATTGATGGAAGAAACTGAAATTGGACCAAGGGTTAATAAAACGGGCTCGAGATCACGAGGCCCATGAACCCGTTTATCAGTTCTTAAATCCTCAAAACCCTAGACTGCCATTCCATTCACGCCGCTTCCATCTTCACGTTTCCGATCAGTTCCTTCTTCGCTTTCTTTGTCTCCGTTCTGTTATCTCTGAAGGTAATCCCTTTCCACGATTCCATTTCTACATTTCGCCTTTCTTATTTGAATGTCCTTCGTGACTGTGTCATTCTGATTTGTGTTGTGTTCTGTAATTATTTTCGTGGCAGCGTGAAAATGTCGGTCAGCGAAACTGCTTGCTCATACGCATCTCTCATCCTTCACGATGAAGGAATCGCTGTGACTGTATCCTTTTGTGTTCCTATAGATGAATTGTGAGTGGATGTTTGAAAGAATTTATTTTACTTGTTTCACTTTTTTTTGTTATTGTTGGATTGGATTTTTGAATCAGTTGAAGCACTGGTTATTGGGATTAAAACAAGCAGAGGTTATTTTTTTTAGGAAGAAGAAAGTTCGAACCTTATGATTCTGTTAACGCATTTATGTTGAGTAATGTGAGTCTAATTTGACCGGTGTTTTGTAGTTGTTGGGATTCGTTTAGAAACAATTTATACACTGATGAAAGTGGCATTGGATTATGTTATGTTGCAATTGTGATGTGAATAGAAGATTTTTGAAGATGGAGAGTGGTTAATGATTATTGTTTAGATAAGTGGGTCTAATATATGTGTTCTTTTGGGAGATAAATAGTAGGTTTTAGCGTTTAATTACAAATCAATATGCTTGGATATGTTGTGTTGTTCCTTAAGTAATATATAGGCCGACAATATCGTCACCTTGTTGAAATCTGCAAAGGTTCAAGTCGATTCTTTTTGGCCTACCTTGTTTGCTAAACTCGCCGAGAAGAAAAATCTTGGCGATCTGATAGCAAATGCTGCAGGAGGTGGGGCACCAGTTGCTGTTGCAGCTGCCCCAGTTGCTGCTGCAGGTGGAGGTGCCGCCGCCGCCGCCCCTGCTGCTGAGGAGAAAAAGAAGGTAACCCTTTTGAAATTCTTTTTGTTCCGGCAAGTTTTGTTCAATCTTCGGTTAGCTTGTGGCTTTCTAATTTGTAACTGTTTTAATTTTATAGGAAGAACCTGAAGAGGAGAGTGATGACGATATGGGATTCGGCTTGTTCGATTAAGGACTTCTCAATATCATGTCAAATTTTGTGGTTCTTTAACTTTGTGGTTTCTTATGGATATTTTAGGTTTTCTTTGTGCTGGTTATTTATATTTGTATAAGACTTGATTTTGTAGTACTATGAACTTTGGAACGTGGTTCAATTGAGAAATGTGATGGGAGAAATGTTTACGTTATACATTTTTTCTTGCATATTGTTTTTGCCATCCACTGTTCTATTATTGTCCCCTCTCATTGTCCTACCCTTTTTATAATTACTGGCCCCAATTCTTCCACATTAGATTTGTTTGAACGTTGTTTTGGTAACTTAAGGTATTAAACCTTGGTTCTAATTTTTCAAGCAACACTCAGCATTATCAAAAATTAACCGGCACATCCAACATACGCCTAACCTGTGCTGGAGTTGTCTCCAGGCATTCGACAAAGGATTATCGCAGGAATTGGGATTCAATGTTTCTAGAGATTTCTTGAATTGATGCAACTGTGTATCACAGTCCTGAGATTTTCTAGTTGGCTTTGATGGCAAGTGTAATACGAGCCATAAAATCCATGAAGTTTAATAAATTACTTTGCAAGTTTATAACAGGAACGTCTGTTCTTTTGAATACTTGCTAGCGAGTGTAATAGCCATAAAATCCATGAAGTTTAATCAATTTCTTTGCAAGTTTATAGTAAACCTATATTACACGAACATCAGTTATTTGAGTATTTATCATATGCCATAAAAGAATATCTATTAAAGTATGATAGATTTAGACCGTGGTCCAATTTGGAGCAATTTAGGCAAAAATTTATCTGAAATGGGTTGATTTTGAAAAAGTTAATTATTAATCATATGGGTAAACACAATTTTTTGAATGTAAAAGTGAAGATTTATTTCATTGACATGATTTAAGTACGATGAAGTTATTTTATGTATGGACGATTAATATTAATAGAAATTTGTATTTTTTACTATAAATATAGTCGTGTCTCTGAATTTTAGTCGCAACTTTAGTTTAAATAAAGTTGTGTCTGAATTTCTTTTACCTTGAAACTGTACTGAAGTGACACATTGACACAATATCACTTTTACAATGATATTTTTTCACAATTAAGCTGTGTAATATTATATGAGTAATTTTTTTTCAATTTGTTAATTTCGATAAATGTTTGTCAAAATTACACCAAATAGAAAAAACACATGCATGCACATTTATAGATTTTTTTTTCTTAGTTTCTTCATGTTTCTGTACAATGAACATTCTAATTACTATTCCAGATATTTCAATTGAGACAATTAAAAACAGTATAAAAGACTTAATAAAAGTTGAAAATAAAAAAGCCATAACAAGGACCACAATGCGGTTCATTAATATCAAGGAAGTAAAATCTGTCTTATCTGGTTCCAAAACTTGTATATTATTTGTCACTTAAAGCCCATTGAAATTACTACACACATCTTACTAAATATACTACACTAGCACCAGACGCTCTCCCTCCAATTTGGAGAGGGCTACCATGACTAGAAAATACAAAGTACAAACAGTTGCACACCACAGAAATGACAAAGTTACAGGTATACAAATGCCAAAAAAAAGAAAGAAAATTAAGAAAAGGAAAGGCCATTGGGATAACCTTGTGCACTAAACTTCTACTTTTGTTTCTTATTTAAAAACACAAAGACACTAAGGTCAAGAAGAGTCTCTTCCTAGTGGAACTTGAGCAAGGTAAAAAGTGCTTCATCAATTGCTAATCTTGGAAATGGTTGTTCTAGTTCAGTTGCAAACACCTTGTGCTAGGAAAGGAAATTCAAGCTAGATGTATAAGTTGCTTTGGGGGTCCAATTGCTTGGAATAACATCTTTGGCAGTGAGGCTTTTCCCCGTGGATGTGCTTACTTTAACAGAGAAAGGACCTCTTAAAGGCCCTCTAACAATGCACCAATTCGCACCCCATACATGATTCATCGGCAGCCACTCACTTGACCCTGCCTGCCATTACAAATTTCCAGTCACAACGTATCAGCAATTGTATCTATTTGTAAAATCCACCACAAAAAGAGAAATTTTTAACAGAGAGATGAAAAGAAAAAAGACAATTTTACATATTACAAAAGTACCATAAGAATGAATATGCAAGTTAGGGGTTGATCTGACACATGGACCTATGACCTACCCAGCAGATATTATTTATTGTGGGGGAGAAATGGGGAAAGAAATTTTGTTTAGAGGTCCCCTGTCACATGCTTCGGGTTCAAAAGATACAGAAAAAAAAGGCACCACAAGAGGGACATTGTGTGCCAATGGTCAACATTATCTGAAGATAACACTCTGTATAGTATTTTTAATTGGTTAGAAATGGATCACAGCAACCTTTAGCAGATCATACAATGATTCCAATATAAAGTACAAAAGGTTGAACTGCATAGCATCGCCACGTGATCGTCCCACAACACTTGGAATTGGAATTGTCCATCCAATCATGTCCTACACATGCCCATGCTTTCTGCTCTTATTTTTTCTTGAAATTTTTAATGTAATTTACATTTTCAAAATTTTAAACTTGGAAGTCCATGGATAATTTAACAGCTCTATCTAATGTACATAATCAGTTTGATGGTATGAAAATTCCTTGGACCAATATGCAATGTATTAGTACTAGTTTATTATCTATTGCACTTTAATTAAATAAAACATTCGTACGTTCTATAGATATAAGATGCTACTATAGTGTATCTCATCACGTTCTTATAGATATGTGTAAGATGCTACTATAAAGCGGCTGTATATGACTTTCTGGAAACCGGAATTTCAAGGTTTCTTTTCTCTCAGTCTTGTATATACTGCAAGTTAGATATAATTCATGGATGTTTGTTAAGGAATGCGGTGAAGAAAGATGAAAGAAGCGTACTTCTTGTATATACATGGAGCCGATGTCCCCATCTCCATCTTCAAACTCCACAAGAAGTGATAGCCAGAAAGGTGTGGAACCTTCATTGACATGGAAGGCAACGTTTTTGCCAGCATACTTGCATGGTGTTCTGCCAAAAATACAGTAACAGATCAGGACAAAGTTCATCATTATCAGTATAAATTTTCCTTTCCTTTTTAAACCACATAACAAAAGGGTTGTTTCCACATCTTTTTCAAACATCTTTTAAACCCTTCTTTTCGATCCATCTTCTTTGAATCCACATATAGAAGATGAAAAAAATTAGCCAGTCAATAGTCAATGCTCCACCAGCAAATACCAAAAAGTCTACAGTGATTCACGTAAGAAAAATTCTCAACTGAAAAATGTCTCGCTGCATTATTATATAAATCATGACTTGTGAGCACGATGGCACAGTATAAAATATTACACAGTAATATCAACTATTGATTTTCTTTATCAAGTCAGTGTTTTTATTTCTCTATAAATGAACCACTTTTGAAGAAGTCAGACGAATTTATAGTTATATTATATTATTTACATAATATTAACGATTTTTGTACCATTCTTTTTCTTTAGCATTTTAATCATGCTCTCTTAGTCCCCTCCAACTTCTTCGTTTTCACTTAACCCAAAGTCACTGTCAAAAACTAAAAAACACATGGTAGAACCAAAAGACAAAAGGATTGAGTCCTTTCTCAACATTGTAACGGTTTTATCTTTTTTACTCTCTTGAACATTCCCACTGCACAGATTGACTAAAAAACTCACGATATTTTCGGTGAAATTCTTCTTCACATCTCACACTCCGTTTCTCCCACAAATGGATCATTCAACGGCTCTATCTATCCTAGTATTCTAGTCCAACAACATTAAAAAAAAAACATAAAATGGTATTGTAAGTGTGAATGTACATGTGATCCATACCTTCGGTAAATGACTGGGATTTCCCCTCGGTTTCGGAGCTGACCGTTTTCACCGGCAAACGCCATGCGGCCAAAGGCAGCGCCACTGAGGTCGAAGTGCGTTCGGTCAGACGGGCAGCCCGGGCACTCATCCGTTACTATAACCGTCACTGCCCGCTTGGAACATATGCTTTGGTCCAAACACTTCACCTTATAACAAGCCCCGCACCCTTCTCCCTTCTTAAACAACACCGACCCCACTGCACCCACCCTTGCCTTCAACGGCTTCACGTCCACCAATGTACCATACCCACATGCCCCTCCTGATCCAATTCATTCGTCAAATTCAGTTCCTCATTCGCAATCACACAACAAAACTCGTTTTAAAATGTGTTAGAAACTGGGTTAATCATGTTAATTATCAAACTTATAACATAGTTAATTATGTGCATGTAATTCATATAGCAACTAAAACTATAGGTACTTGTTTAGGTTTATTTGCACTTCGCATTATTGAGTCAACTCGCGAGTCAGTTTCAGTCCTTACCGGTGCTACCGTCTCCTTCGGGTTCGCCGTACCACGTGGCGGTTCCCGGGTACCAATGTTGGTCCAGGACACTGTGAGGAGTCTGTCCTTGCGCGTATACTAGAGCAATGCTAAAGCACGTGCTCAGAAAAAACACGGCGGAGACACGGTGGCGCTGCATTTTGAGAGAATGAGTGTGTCGGCTCCGGCAAGCTCGGAGCCCGAGAAAGCAGTTAAAGGAAGTGTTGCCGACAGTTATTGATTGATGGCGGCGGGATTTTTTTTTTTTTTTTTTGTGCG
>Ga0209700_102140_pt1 | contig 40533 bp, 15 predicted proteins | sample SiratroredBW_FD_187528 | JGI IMG/M metagenome (GOLD analysis project Ga0209700, IMG submission 187528) | Root nodule microbial communities of legume samples collected from California, USA - Siratro red BW (SPAdes) (version 2) | ecosystem: Host-associated > Plants > Roots > Nodule | place: USA...
GTCCATTCTGGAAGATTGGACATACTCCTTGACATGGGGTCTTTTTGATGAGATAAGTCTAGTGATAGATCTGAGTACAGATCTTTGTCTTCTGAATATATTATAGGGACTTAACAAAGGACTATGAGTTTCTGAGATTTGAGCATCTTCTGGAACATAAGAATACTCAATGAGATTTTCTATTTTTGAGGATAGGGTTCTAGAGACACTGGGGGTAAGGAGAGAGTAGAGTTTAAGAGAATGGGCTGAGAGGGTGCTTGTGTTGGGATGTCCATGTTAGGTTGGCTCCTCTTACTCGTCTTCGGCATATAATCTATACCATCATATCTCCTTTTGAAAACCCCTATTCTGAAAGAATTTATTTATAAAATATATGGTAAATTTTATAAAAAAAAAATTATGGAACAAAATTATATCATCTAACAGTGTAATAATAATAATAATAATAATAATAATAATAATAATAATATAAGTAATGAAATGTTTTGTAGGTTAAAAGATTTTGATTAAATGAATTTATATACAATAAAATTGCAAAAAAAAAAAGGCTTCTTACGTATATTAAAAATATTTTTTCGCTGTTGGTTATAGATATACATGATATAAAATGTAAATATTTATTACGTGGAATATTTAACTGACGTGAAAGTTATATTTTACATTAACTATATAAAACGTGATTTGAAAAAATATGGCTCATTTTCTTTATTTTCCTTTCCACAATTCCAAAGCAATGGCATAAAACAACCATAGACACAATAAACCACCCATTAAACTAAAAACAAACGTATAACGTCATCGAACCAATCAAAATTCTAAAGAAAGTTTAGTAATTGGTATTTTGAAAGTAAAAATGTTGTCCAACAATGCCAAATGGAGAATGGATCCAAATTCAAACAGCATAGGATAAAATATTAGCACATAAACTAAAACAAAATATGAATAACTTGCTAAAACAATTCATGCTATTAGTTCTAAAGCTATCAAATTATGTTCAACTTTAACTTCGTTAAAGGTTTTTGTTAGATATCCAAATGTGAGTCGAAGTCCTACATTGGGTAGGAATGAGAAAGTTAAGCAATATATAAAAAAGAAGACCCACAAATCTAATGTATTAAGGTTTTGGATTGAAAGTGACGTTATTCCCTTATATATAGTGTGACTCAGTTCTCATTGTTGTAAGATCTCTCTAATGTTTCCTCCTCAGATTCTCCCAACAATTTTTCATTAACACTAATTACATTTTTGTTTCATGTTTTGAATATCTAAACCTTCGTCTCTCTCACTTGAATAATCTAATAGTTCATAATTTGGGTTAGCTTTTTTTTTTTTTTTGTGTGTTTAGGTGATCCATCGTTCTAAGTCTTTTCTCATGTCCAACAAATTAAGGTACAGCTTCATAATACATACCTGCAACCTCAAAAATTTCTTTGTTTTGGTGAGAATGAGAGTGACGACGCAAGCAAGTTCCAAATGATAGCAAAATGTGACCTAATATATACCTAATCATACTCACTCCAACCATAATGTCCAAAACCAAATTCCTAAAGAAAAAGGAAAAGCCTAGTTGTACGTTTTTGTGTGATTTTGGGTACAATGATTTTATGTAAAAAAGGGGAAGTGGTTATAATTAGCAATCTTCCATGCCCCCTTAGCTTTGAAGGCAAGCAATGTTTATAATCTCCAAACTTAGTCTTCCTTTCTCACTATTGCACCATATGGATCCCACACAACCCACCATACCCTTTTGTGATGAAAAACATTAAATATATACTCAACTTTTCTTACAATTTTTTTAATTTTCGTTATCTCTTTTTGTTTCTTGTTAAACCAATTCTCACATGTATAAATGTTTCTGTTTTTTTTTTTTCTTTCTCACTTTCTTCTTTTTCACTCACACCTTCAAACTTTTTTTTTTCTATAAGCCAATCCCTGTTTTCATAATGACATATGAACACACTTATAATATTTTTTTTATTCATTAATCTTATAAACTTTGGAATGCAAGTATCCTGATTTATAAAAAAAATTAGCGTCAAAATATGGCAAGCAGCTTTTATCATAATAAATAGTACTTAACCTCCTTCAAAGCAAAGCAAAATCTGATAAAGAAAAATAGCTGTCACGGATTTATTTAATTTTAGTAGATAAGAATCTTAATAATGTTTCTAATTAAGGAAGTCAAATAATGATTGTGATGCTAATATTAACAAATCCTTTACTTATTTTAAAAAAGTAACTTAAATTGTCCCATTTGATATTAACAAAAAGAAAATGAACAAGTTGTTGCACTCACACTGTTATAGTATGCCATGTGGTGTGGTATACCTTTCACCTACTTCTGGGACACTATTAAAGTATCATTTATTATCTTACAATTATGTGTGTATTTTAAGGAAAAATAAGAAGAATAAAAATATATAACTTTTGATCACGTTTCTCATAAAAAATTTAACTTTAAAATGTCAAATCCTCTTAATGGTCATATTTTCTCTTGACAATTTTATTGTATTTTATTTTTCGGTTCATTATAAGGGTTTAATTTTGACATGCATTTCAATTTAAAATTTTGGCTTTTTGTGGTACGTAATTTAAAAATTTGCTAGCCAAATCGAAATCATACGTAAATTTAAATCAATTAAACAAACTTAACAATTTTATCATATATATTATCTAATTAAACGTGATTGTAATAAATATTTATATTGCATTGCACTTGGTTAATTAAAATACAAGTCTTTTGTTTGACAAAACTTAATATCAGTCAATTTTTAGTTATATATACAACCTTTGCACTAATCTATATTATGACACAAATTCACTTTCCTTAGTTCTCACATTTCCTCTTTCAATGTTTTCTTAATTTCCCCGTTGTGATGTTATTACATTGAAAGCAAAAAAAGTTGGCTATATTAACGTAAATAATCGAAAGAAAGAGATTTAGGTTGAGTTTGGTGAAGGTGTTGAAGCAGATGAAGGCACCATTGTCAGCATCTTCTTCCCTTCTGAGAGGCAAGGGACGTCTCTCTCCCTACCTCTTCACCCTCATAGTTTTCATCCTCTTCGTTGCCATTCTCTATGGCCAAGACTTCATGTGCACTTTCGATGAACACCTCCAAAACTACTCTTATTCTGATCACAAACTCTCCTCCACAACTCGTGAGTTCTTTCTTCTCACTTTTTTCTACTTTCTTTTCCACTTTCTTCAAGCTTTATTACAAATTTAGTTCATAGAACTAAATTTTTGCTTTTTGTTATGTGTTTGTTTAATGTTTAAGTTCCTAAGATTGTTTAGTGAAAGAGTAATAAAGGAATTGTTTTCCTGAACATACCACTAACCTTCTTCTATCAATGCTCAATCCAAACATGAAGTTATTTGTTGGATTAATGATATTTATAAATACGTTATTTTCTAACAACAATTTCTTTTGCTTTAAGCAAGCTTAACAGCTTAAATATTTTATAGAACCAATGTATAGAAATTTGATCGTAAATAAACTCAATTAGTTTTATAAAAAAATTAAACGTAAATATATTAATGATTTTTTTCAATATATTCGTTTTAGTCTATATTTTCTTTCGATATTTTGCGTTTTGTAATAGAAGATTTTATTAACGTGTATGATGTCACGGGTATATCATCAATTAAAAATAAGACTACGTAGATGACTACAATAGTAAAATTTTATATTTATAAAAGTGAAAATAGAAACTTTTTTAAGAAAATTAAAAATAACAAAATGGGATATATTAGGAGAATAATTGAAATATTTATTATAAAAATATTTTTACAAATTAAAAATTATTATTTTTATGATACTTTTGAAATATTAGGATATTTATACTTAATTTTTAAACACTATATATTTTTTTAAAATGTATACCTAATTTCACATTCATTAAGAATGCTAGTATGAGTTAGTTTTCTATTTTATTAAATAAATAATTTTAATTTTTAAATTGCATTATAATCATTCTACGTAAGGATGTCATTTAAATAATAATATTAAAGATATTATGTAAAAAGAAATATTTTTCTTTTTAGTTTATATATTAAGAAGTATAGTTTTGTATTGAAATTTATAAAAATGTTGATGTATCTTTAAATTAGTCTAAGTTTTTTTTGTTTTATATGGGTTAACTTACAAAGTAATGTGTTGTGATTGTTTTACTTAATTCTGTAAAAAAGAGAAGGTGAAACGACAAAAGTTACCATTTGCAATCGGAAGAACAAAAGAAGGATGTGATGTGTTTAGCGGGAGTTGGATCCGAGATGAAGTGACTCGACCATTATACGAGGAATCAGAATGTCCATACATTCAACCACAATTAACATGCCAAGAACATGGACGACCCGATAAGGATTACCAATATTGGAGATGGCAACCACATCATTGTAATATTCCTAAGTAAGTCCATTTTTTTTGTTACAAGTCACATTTAGACTAATATTTAATACAATTATTCTTTAACAATCACATTTTAAACATATCTGTATATTGTGTTTTTAAGTTATGAATAAACAAACAAATCAATAGTTAATATGTTTTATTCAAAATAAGTTGAGTATTAAACTTGACCAATTTATGTAAATGATTCAATGTCAAATAACATTTTTTTTTTAAGAAGACAAGCATAATAGTTTCACTGAATGTTACTGTAGATTCAATGCTAGTTTGGTACTAGAAACACTTCGAGGAAAAAGGATGATGTTTGTTGGTGATTCCCTTAATCGTGGTCAATATGTCTCTTTTGTATGTCTTCTACATAAACTCATTCCTGAAGATCAAAAATCAATGGAAACTTTTGATTCACTCACAGTATTTACTGCAAAGGTAAAGGACTGGATATTTTTAGTTTTAGTTTTATAATTATGCTTCCATTTTTTTCTTATTGATTTTTATGTATTCAATTAGGAATACAATGCCACAATTGAGTTTTATTGGGCACCTTTTCTTCTTGAATCAAACTCAGACAATGCTGTCATACATAGGATTTCTGATAGAATTGTCAGAAAAGGTTCAATCAATAAGCATGGCAGGAATTGGAAAGGTGTTGACATTTTAGTATTCAACACCTATCTTTGGTGGATGACTGGCTTGAAGATGAAAGTATTGTAAGTTTTCTATTATATTAAAAGAATATCTAGTTGTTTATCTTTCATTTCCTTTTTTCATGAAGTTTGAAAACAACGTTTGATTTGTTCTTGAAATATTTAGACTTGGATCTTTTGATGATGAAGTAAAAGAGATTGTTGAGCTCTCAACAGAGGATGCGTATCGTATGGCTATGAAAAGTATGCTTAGATGGGTTAGGTTGAACATGGATACAAAGAAAACCAGAGTGTTTTTTACAAGCATGTCACCTTCCCACGGAAAGTAAGTATTATTTTCACTATTATTGTTACTCATATGACATTTGAATAACATAATATTTTGTAAATATATGACAGGAGTATAGATTGGGGAGATGAACAAGGAGGAAATTGTTACAACCAAACCACTTTAATTGATGATCCAACGTATTGGGGCTCAGATTGTAGAAAGAGTGTAATGGAAGTAATTGGAGAAGTTTTTAGCAAAACTAAAGTTCCCATTACATTTTTGAACATCACACAGTTGTCCAGTTATCGTAGAGATGCACACACTTCAATTTATAAGAAACAATGGAATCCACTGACTGCAGAACAATTAGCTAACCCAGTTAGTTATGCAGATTGTGTGCATTGGTGTTTACCTGGCCTCCAAGATACTTGGAATGAGCTTTTGTTTGCCAAGTTATTTTATCCTTGAAAATGTTTCAAATATAAGATTTTTTTTTCATTCTCTTGAATTCTTCTCTACATTTAACCCTTAATGAAATTAAGAAAACGTAACTTTATTTGTGATAATTATTCTTTATTTATTTCAAAATAATATTTAAAATATCACGGGTAATAATAAAAGAAATAACAAATAGATTTATGTAAAATGATAGTTATCATTTATGAGAGAAATTGAATTGAACTCCTCTCTCTTTAAATGGAAGAAATCAATATTGTTTTAGTTTCTCCATTTTAAAATGTTATGCGTACAAGTTTTGCCGTAATATATTGTTTTCTATACTCAAATAAAAACTTTCTAAAAATAAAATTAGAGTGCCTATTGAGTTTTAAATTTTGGAGACAAGTGTATATTTTAAGTCTTTTAGAGGAAACATATATAATTTTGTTAACTAACACGGTTTTTTTTACATGTTGCAATTCCCTTATAAGTTCCATCATGGTTCACAGCAATATATATAGTATTAGTGTTTTTTTTATGTACTTTTTATTTTTCTAAAAAAAATCAAAAAGAAGAAAAAACAGTCTAAGAAGAAAAAAATTTAAATTTGTGAATATTGTAAGAAATTATGGTACTGGATAACTAGTTAAAAGAATACAAATAAAAGTATTAAGTTATCTTTTCTCAAAGGAATATTATTAAGATACCTTTTTTATAAGAATGTTTTGTAGGATATATGTGGGTCGGTATCTAACTTTCCATTTCATACCCTTTTTTATAACATTGGGCCTGATGTTGGCTTTTCACTTTTAAGTGGGTCATTCTACTATGTGTAATTGTATATTTATTTTTAGAGGCTCGTTCACCTCCATACTTTCCATATTTTCTATCTGAACCTCTGTAGTTTTAGCAAATGACCATTCTACTCTTCATGAAAAAATTAAAAAAATTTACACTTCCAAACATTTTTGTATTTCATATTAGAGAATCTGAAATTAGAAAATTATGTTTCAAGATTGTATAATCTAAAATACAAAAAATATATTTTAAATTGAATTATCTAAAATAAAAAAAAAGTTTCCAAATAAAAAATCATATTAAAATTACATAATCTGAAATTTAAAAAATATTATATTTTAAATTGTATAATCTAAAATAAGAAAATGTGTATTTCAGATAGATTGTATAATTAGAATACAAAAGTTATATTCTAAATTGAATTCTTAAAAAAAAATATTTTTGATATTTTAAAAAATATGATAATATGGAAATAACTCATGGAGGTACCTGAAGAATGCGTCTTCTTCGAAAGAAAGCGTCTTCTTTTTACACTTTTTTTTAATGAAAGAAGGTAGATCAGGACTTTTACAATGTGTTTCCTGTATAATTTAGGATAATTGTTTTTTATATGATATAAATTTCTTTCTGCACTTAATAAATTTTTAATATATTAATAATATTTTTATTATTTTTATTTTAAAATTTATTTATTGAATAATTTTTTCTTTTTCCACAGGTAATTGAGACACCTCCCATTTTAACTGAGAAAAGAATTATCATATATATATATTAACAAACTTTTTTGATAAATAATATAAAATAATCTTATAAATATTAAGAAATGTCTTTCTTTTTTTTTTCAACCAACATTGAATTTGCTATCACAAAATTAAATATTTAAAAATAATATATCCAACTGAATTTTTAAAATTAATTATATAAGTTATAAATATTTTAAAAGAAAAATATTTTATTTTAACAAATTAATGAAAAATAAAATAAATAATTATCCACATTTATTGTACAGAAAATAATTACCAACATCATTTTCATTATTATTAAGAAAAATAAAAATATATCCTATCTTTTAAAAGTATCATATGACTGAGATATTTTTGCATGTAAGAAAGAGAAAAATTAATAATTAAATTTTAAAATAAAAAAAATTGTTAACATATTAAGAATTTATCAAATGTAACAAGTGGTTTATACTGCAGGGTCATAATTTAATGTGAACAAACTATGAATTAAGGCCAATAATTTCGAGCCTTTTCATATTATGGGCTTGTTTACTGTTATTCCCTAAAGTGAAAAAACGTCCAGGCCTATATTATTTTGTTTTAGGTCCATGCACAGTCTTACCCTCTTATCTTGACTCCTGCACCTCCATACTTTTTTCTCTACTCTTCCATAGATTCAGCTTTGAAGAGATTCAGCTTTGACCAATATATAATCTTAATAAAAAAAATTAAATAAATTTTATACCCTTTCTTTGTTTAATGCATAATACATTTTTTTAATTTTAAATAGAAAAGTTATATTTAAATTATATAATTTATAATATAATTTTTCATATTTTAAATTAAGTAATTTAAAATATAAAAAATATATATTCTGAATTATACCATCTAAAATATAAAATTATATTTCAATCTATATAATTTATAAAGTTTATTTTTAGTATTTTTATAAATATGGAAGTGAAAGAATAAAGTATGGAAGTGCAAGAATAATGTGTCTCTTATTTTCTTACCTACGTCTATTTTTTTTTTCTTTTGAAATTTCTATTATATCTCATATTTGCATTTACTTCATTTTTTCATCCTACTATGATACGATATGATTTTAATTTTAATTTAATTTTCAATACATGTTCTATTTTTTAATCTTAGTCTAATTGAGTTCTAGATTAACATATCTATTTTAAGACACCATAAAATTAATTTAATTAATTAAAATATAAAAAAAAAAACAATTTTGAGAATTAGACTACACTTTTTTACATATTTTTAAAATTTAGAAACTAAAATAAAACATAAAATTCAGATTCGCAAATCATTAATAAAAAAGAATAAAAAATATAATGTAACATAAAAAAATAATTTCGATAGAAGGATGTGATTACAATTGTGTTGGGATATAAAATTAATTTTTTAAATTTAAGTTTGAACTAAAATTCTAAAATAAAACTAATTATTATAAAAAAAGGTATATTTTACCACGTATTAGCATTTTTTATAGCAAATATAAAGTTATATTTTATTTATTTGATAAATAGTCTTTATAATGGTCATGAAATTAACCTTTTTTTCATTCCAACATGTCCATGAAAACAACCTTCTCTTACTTATTGGCTAAATTGTTGGAAGTGCAATTTGAAGTGAAGGTAGTGTTTAGTGGGAAACAGGGAGAAACAAATACCCTAAAAAGGGGACAAGGATGGGCCTCTTCACTCTTTTTGTCACATTAGTGTTTAGGGGAACAAACAAACACATACTAACACAAAGGGGGCAAAGGATGGCTCTGAATTTTATTTTTTTATGATTCATTAATTGATTTAATCATATATATATATATATATATATATGTGTGTGTTAAATTTAAGTTTTTATTTTTAAAATTAATTATTTCCCTTTCATTCCTCAAAGGTGTCACATGAGTTATTTTATATTCTTAAATACTATGTCTTATTTTCATCTAGTTGTTACTATATATAAACAAGTTTTTCCTATAAATTGAGATTCATAAGTTTGAATTTTGATATACCTTTTTAAGTTAGAGAAGAGGGTGTATACTTAATACTTATATTAAAAATGAACATCATATAGTAAGTGAATTATTTTTTATATGACGTCAAAATATAATAGAATATAATAGTGACTTTGTTCAAAGATAAAACGTTATATTATTATTTATATTTAATTTTATTTTTTTAACTATTTGACAGTATTCTGTTTTTAATGAGTTGCTTTTAATTTTATTTAAATGTTATCAACATTTGAAAATACATACAGGGCAAATTTATTTGTATACTATCTTTCCTTTACTAATTTCTCTTTGATTTGCAATTTATTTAAATTGATCAATTATTTCACTCATAAACTCTTGTTAAAGGTTATATAAACTACAAATACTGTTTTTTTAGCTAAGAGAGGACGATTCTCTCTTGCAAATTCCTTGTTAATGCGTAAAGAATCAACTACATCACAAAAAATTCTAGTGGAAGGATTCTTGAAATCTAAAGGATTAAAAATGTTTTAATCTTTCTAAAATGGAAACTATTTAAATGTGTATTGACTTTTTATATAGTTGTTCAAGCAAGACACTGATCTCACTTAAACCAGTATCACATTCATTGCAAACATATTTTCATGAACCTCCATATCAACAATTTTCACATAAATGTATTTTTGGTCAAGTCTCAATAAATGACACATTACTTAGTGGTAAACCATCACCTTCTCTTATTATTTGTGCAAAAATAAATTGTTTTCTAACATAAACAAGCCATGTTAGTATTGTTAGTATTTTCTATTTAGACGAGAACAAAAATTCACATTCCATGCAACATGAGTTTTCCACTGTTGAAACTGTTAAATAAAGTCTTCTTGCAAACTTTAATTAAGATCGAATGTGTATTGAATGTCTACTAAATGTATTGAGAGATATTGATGTCACTAAAAAGAATTGTTAACTATTAATTTTTTTTATTAATATTATTTTTTTTATGCTACATTGTACAAAGGGGTATGTATTTACTCTAAAAAAATAAATTACATCAAACATCCACTTGAATGAATGTCACAAGTTCAACCATTTATGCTGGTTATGCACTTAAAGCCAGTTAATACCATCACCTTTCACCATCACACTTCACACCCTATAACAAACCCCCAACACAATATATATAAGTAAGAAGGTGACAAAATGGATAGTAGAAATAAGAGATAATGCTTGTAATTACCAAATTGTTGCATTAAATTACAAAAATAACCAATAGGAATATTATTGTCCTGTACCATAAAAACAAGTTGAATTACCCAAACGTAAGTATCAAAACAAAATCAACATATTTTAATTGCAAGCCCCATTGGAGCCCTCACATTCGGTCCCCCAACATTAAAGGTTGTGGGATTTCGATTCAATTGTTCTACATAATTTGAACTAGACGACGATGCTTGGGAAATGACCCCGATGTGGGGATATATTGGAACAATAGGTTGCCCAACAGATAATGTGAAAGTGCTTCCGTAAGGTAGAAACACAGCATGTTTCATCGTTTAATTTACCACGTTTATGAAAGACTAACATTTACCAACCACTTTAAATTAAATCCCTTACTTCAAACACAAGGATTTCTCACATACATCACAAGATCATTTTTTTTTTACCTTTTTAGTTTGTCCTACAACGTAACGTGTTACACAATAATTATCTTATCCATATCGCTTCCACTTTAGTATCTTTTTCTTTCTATTAATTATAATATTTTCAGCATTAACCTCGTCTTTTTTTTTCTGTTAGTTATAATATTTTCAGCATTAACATCGTCACAATTATTAAAAACAGTTAAAAAATAAATTCAAATTAAAATCCTTATATAATCATTCATATTAAACTCACACCAATTTTCATATAGATCTTATTACTTGTTTAGTAGACGGTCGGTCAACCGTATCCTTAAAACGTATCAGATGATTTGTTTTTGACCGACCGACCTTTAAAGAAAAGTGCGAGTTACTAAACAAATTAACATAATCTAATTCAAAATTATATTAGAACTTCTTAATATATGAATACTAAATAAAAAAATTTAATTATAAATTTATAAATAATTATAAATCTATAAATAGAAGTCTCAGCATAGAATAAAAAATAATGTAATTCTGATTTAAGAATTTTTTATCTTATTAAAACTATTCAACACTTGAATTAAAGAGTATTTGAAGAAATTTTTCCCAATAGTACTAAAATAATAACACATAGAATTCGGAAAGATATTCCTCAAATTCAAATTTCACCCCTAATATATACCTAAGAAGTCCATATAACTTTTAAACACACCTTTATCTCTATCACATATATCACTATCTTCCACAACATTTACATCATTTTCATGTTCCGAATCACTAATACTTCCCCTATACTCATCCACTAACATCGTCATCTTCACCCAAATCTACAAAAGAGCCCTCATTATAATGTTCCATCTGCATCGCACAACCGACTACCCTTTTACATATTACGTACCGCAAAAAAGAATGTTAATACCTGCGGATAATTCAAACGACACTTCCAACTTGATTGAATCCAAGTGACACCTTCAACCTTCCTTTCCTGGTTAAGTGGGCACTCTCACAAATTTAAGGTGGTCAAACCTTAAAATTCTTATTCCGTGCCACGTGTACTTACTTGGTCTACTCAGCTGCCATGTCACTTAGGTGAGGGGCACCGAAGGAATCGTGTGGGAATATTTCTTTGGGATTAACTAGGGTTAATCGGGTTAAGAGATGGAAGAAAAATCTTGATTGATTTGGAAAATCTTGTGCTGTAAAACGACCCCATGGGACATTTCTCTTATAATTGTAAAGTACAGACAAACTAAAGTTATGAATAAACAAATCATGAAATCCCTTCTGCCCCCACTTGCAACCCAACTTGCCATTGCAACGATAGTTTCCACCTCACAGCTCACGTTTCTGCAATTATATATAATAATAATAGTAACAATAAACACACAAAAAAAAACAGAGAGAATATTACAAAGGAGGCAAAGATTGGCCACTTGACGTTTTTTACGCACCAAGTTGAGTTCAACCATGCCAAGTTGCTCTATAGAGGTTGGTTCATATCCACCATACAAAATTAATACTAATATAACGTCGTAATCTAAACACATAGTACACAACAATCCTTATTAATACACAAAAAGTCCAAGTCACGTTCCCTTATTTCGATTTAATTAATGTAGAATCAGGGTTTCAATTCTGATGTTCTTTCTTGACTGATACGGAGTTATGTACTGCATATATATTATATAGCTTTAGTTGGGGTAATAATTAAGAGAAGCTTCAACGAAACTTGTAACCAACAGTGCTCACTGTCACGCACCGACTCAGAATGGATAAACTCAAAAAAATTCTATGATAATTCGAGGTTTATGAAGACTTAAGAAGAATGAATATAAACGTGAAATTTACTCCTGGAGTAATGTGCTTGCGCTGTGTTTAACTACATGCATATAAATATATAAATTATCTTCAATGTGTGTCTTTGGATTACGTTCCTCCATTTGTAAGATTCAAAAAGAAATTGGAAAAGAAATGAGTTATTTTTATATTTTTGGGGAAATAAAACGATATAATGAGATTTCTAGCGTAAAATATTTATTTGGTGACTTCAAAATAATCTCAAAGTGTTTTCTTTCTCTCTTTAATCTTTAAACTTTTTTTTTTTTTGTGGCGGTTTTCACTTACCAGTTACTGCTTAAACTTCACAATGTTTTATTTTATATGAATGAAAAATAATGTGTGATTGGGCAATAGAATGGTCAAAGACAATTAGTCTATTATTTATTTCTTCAATTTCTTAATTTCCAGTGGGCACGTCCCATCTCCCTATGGGAAAAATTATTTTCTTTAAAATTATGACACATTGATTAAGGAATAATTAATTGATATAAATTTAGCTTTTAAGTTTTTTTAATCATTCGTGTTTCTTTCTCTTTAATGTATGTGGCATTATATTAATTATTCTTAATTATATGTAAAGACATTGTTGGAAAAATAACTCAAAAATCGAAATAAAATAAATAAATTAAAAGATGATTATTTTTGTATGGTCAAAACATTGACTACAAATATAATTAATATATGAAGTTGAATTTCATTGAGCTTAGTCTATGAAAAAAATAAAATATTTTAAAATTAAGGAGTCCGTATAATATAAAAAGAGAGAAAACATCAAGTCTAATTGAACTAAAACTAAAGAAGTTACAAAATATTTAGCTTAGCTCTAGCACAAAAGAGTTTGTAATTGACAAAGTAGTGAATAAGATTTGAATCTTTATATCGAAAGAAATGTCAATATTTGGTATTTGACTAAGCATGATTATTTTCAAAGATATACAATCATGGAAAATCAAATAATTTACTTTAGCCAAAAGTAATTATTTTATTAAAAAATTGAATACATGTAATAAAATATATTAAATATTCTTCAACGATCAATTTGTTTTCTTTAATCGCCAACCAAATTTCTTAATTAAAAAAATATTACCTCTTAGAAGTAATAATTTATCAAATATATCTCAAAATTATGTCTAAGCGTGGACGATACTCTAAATTTCAATTTAGAGACTATAATATAAAATAAAATAGATAATAAGAAAAAAAATTAACAATATTAAACTTTACTTTTTTACAAAAAAAGTTAAATAAGTTAAATCTTAAATTAGAGATTTATTTTTGTTTAATAAATATTTAGAGATTTAATTTATGTTTAGTGATTCTTCATAAATTTGGCTGTGTACTCAAATTTTAAGAAATTTCTAAATAGATATTTTAAATTAAACATTATATTTAATATAGTAATAGCATAAATATTTGTGGACGTAAACTTTAAACTTAATTTAATTCTATAAAATCTGTGGTTGGTAAATATATCTACAGTAAAGATAAGATCTCTAACATATATATCTCTTACATCAAATTTTTCTAACTAGATAGTTCAATAGTCCGATATCTTTTTACTGAAGAACTTCACATGCTTGTAAAATAAATTCTACATCCACCTATACTAATTACATATAAACTATGAAATTACTTCTACATCAATTATGAATTATGAAATTATGTTATCCATGATCATATAATATAGTTGGTTAAATTTATTATATAGTAAATTGTGTTTAAACAGGTTTTCATCCTATGTTATCCACTCTTTGAAATCAAACATGTAGGTAAATAACAACATGTGTATGGTTAAACTCAGATTCAGATAGAATCATTCTCTTCCACTACATGAAAAAAGGGATTTACATCACAGAAAGAAGATGAAAATTGAATAAAAATTGAGCACACCATAGATTCGGTGCAAAAGAAGCAGTCGCAGTCCTCCATCAGACAGAAGAGGTAGAAGAATGAAGAACAAATCAAAGAGATGCATAGAAGGAACGAACTACATATATTATATGTATATATATACATGAATCATATATATATATCATATATTATATATGTCACATTCATTTCAACCATCGCAGTCTGATCTTCAGTTCTCCAAAACAAATCTTAACGGTGTTGGTTTCCACCAATTTCAAACACGGAACGGAACGGAACGTCATTCCAACGCGTATTCGAAACAAAAATAAAGCTGAAGAAAAAAAAAAAGAAGAAGAAAGTGTTTGTTTGTTCAGTGTTGTTGACTTGCCATGGCGATCTGAGCGAGGGACTGCAAATTGCACCGTACGATTGTGTCCACGAACACGCAAGTCTCCTCCTTAGTGTTTCCGGCGGGTACGTCCACCACGTAGGACTCGATCACGACGGTTCCTCCGTTGCCGTCGCCGTGGAGCGTCGTCACGGACCGGTAGTTCCTAAGGCGGTGGTCGCCGCCAATCACGCTGAAGCTCATCACGTGCCGCTCGTCGTCGAGGATCTCGAGACGCTCGGTGCTCGAAACGGCGGGGAGGCCGGAGACCACGAGCACCTCGCGGAGCGCGCCGACTCGAATGCCGTCGCCGGCGACCACGTGACAGCTCTTGACGAAGTGCTTGTACCCCTGCGGTTTGTCGAAGCGCCGCACCACGGACCACACGGCGGAGACCGGCGCCTCGATGGCCTGGATCACGACGGAGCAGCACTGGCCGGGCCCCACCACGTGCGTGTGGTACCGCGCCGCCGCCTCGGGCACGCTTCCTTTGGGCAAGAGACGTCGCGTTGACGGCGCCGTCTGCAGCGGCTTGGGACAGTTAACGCCGTTTGAGATGGCGGTGGATGCGTCGGTTGTAGGGTTGAATCGGTGGAGTTGAAGAGGGCAAGTCATTTGTAGTTCATGTAATAATGATAATAGCAAAAATATAGATATGTGTTTACCTAATTTCTCTTCTCCCTCTCCACCAAACAAAGATTTTGCTTTTGTGATTTTATGTTCAGAGGGTTTGTGCATAAATGGTTGTTGTTGTGTAAGCAAGCACATATATATATCTATCTAGAGAATGTAGGGAGATGAGAGACTATTCTTGCTTTGTAAGGTTTTTGAGTTAATTAATATTTTTGTAGTTCAAGTTGGAGTATCTTTTTTTTTTTTCCTTAAATGATTAGTCTTCCTAAATATATAAAATATAATCTCTTTAACTCCTAATCACAAACATTAAGCAATAATAAAACCTTAATCACATACTTAATTACAAAGAGAAATGATGTTTAGAAATATATGAGAAATGATTATCTTGTTAAGAATATATTAATGAAGTTGGAGTGGTTTGGGAAAGAGGGTTACCTTTCTCTTTATTTTGGAAGGTGACAAAGAAAGAAAGAGAGAGAATAGATAGAAAAATGGTAGAATTGAATTGTAGCAGACAAGGGGTGTGCAAGTGGATCCTCAACTTGCAACTGTCCTTTAGACTAGGTTTCTTCAATTATCTCATTTCTTTATCCCAAACTCCAACTTTCCCATTTCATCTATTATTATTTTTTCTTAACTTGCTAAAAAATATTATTCTTTCTTAAACCACCAAACTTGCTTTGGCCTCAACATCTTCTTAAAAGTTAAACCATTATTATTCAAATACCAAATGGTGTTTGCATTTTTATGACCAATTTTCATTCTCCTTCTCAATTTGTATTTTCTTTTTTATTTTCACTTTGTTTATAAATCAAAAGCCGTGCACCAATTCTTAAGGTATCTTTGGAAATAGCTCATGTTTAGAAGAAGAGTCTAGAAGGTCCGGCGTATGAACAAGTTGATAGCGACGTTGTTCAAGTGGTACATATATTTTTGGTGCCCATAATTTTAAACTCAGAAGATATTTTTCTCGTCTTTAGTTTTGACGAAAAGAAGCGCGTAACTGGGAAATACATACAATATTTCAGGTTGTAAATGAGTTTATATATTTTTCATAGTTGTCTTTTAAAAGAGTTAATATTATTTTCAGAAGAAGTAACTCTTTTTACTGCAACTAAATCTCAATTACAGAAAAACTGTCCAAGGTAAACTCGAGTTTAACTGACAGGATTTGGATTCTGAAAGTTAAATTTGATATTTATTAAAGTGAGTTCAGGTCATATTTTGAGTTATTCTAATTTAATTTAATTAAATACCATACAATGATTTCGGAACATATAAATACAATGATTTCGGAACATATAAAAGTTGCTCTATATGTTGAATTTATTTATACTCTTCGTTTCTTTTAACTAAATATGCAAATATAGTCCTATAAGCATACTTACGTAATTGGTAAAAGACTATTAACTTTAAAGAAAACCGGTGTTCTCTTTAATTTAATAATTTAATGTGAATAAATACAAGTTATAGTTTTAACATGCTGAAACATGGTAAAAAAATACAATAGAAAATAGTATTGCATAACATCTGGTTGATTTTAGATTTATGGTATCTGAAGGATAAATGCAGTGATAACTAACTCAGTCTCAAATAACAACAATAAACTTTCTAGACTCTGACTGGACCTGACATTGGGTAAATCAGTACTATATATATCTAAAAGAAATTATCTAACATTCAAATTAGTAAAAACTTAAAAATAAAAAAATGCGATAATAAATTAAATAAATACTTACAAAAAATTTCTCAAACATTTAAATTAGTAAAATTTTTAAAATAATACAAAATTATAGTAAAAAGAATTAAGTAAGTAGTCTCTGTAGTGGTTACTTGATAACATAAATAATGTTTAAGTCAAAAATAAAATAAAGAGAATTCAGTCTCCTATATTTCACTAATCAAGTTATTGAAATACTAGATTCAATTTCAATAATCATAATAATAGGAAGATTTGGCTTATCCAAACTTGCAAAAGTAAGTAGGTGCACTTTGAATTGTGTGGTAAGTTCTAAAAATAACTAGAATATGGGCATATAAAACATTTGGTAAATATTAGAATATATATTTACAGTTTTGTTATCATTGAGTATCCAGTCTAAGTTCAACTGGTGTTTAGTTCAGTCTGGTCATTTTGATCTTTTACTCAGTACATGTATGTGATTCTTCAAGTTAACTAATAGAGAAAGAAAATAATATTTTTATAATATATTTGGAGATGAAATTTTGGTTTTATAAATAATTGGAAATATCTTACGACAAAAAAAATTATAATTTAGGTAGAGAATTTAAAAGGATAGAATTCTAAAATTTCAAGAGAATAATTAATTCAAATTTCATCTAAAAAGTAAAAATTTAAAATTGTTTTTACTGTGTTTTTATTCTCTTTTAAAGATTATATTTTTTATTTAAGTTTTTAGAATTATTTTTAAGAAAAATCTACTTTAAAATATTATATAATAATAAAATAATAATTTATTATAATTTTAAATAATTATATTTTAATATGTACATTTTTATATTATTTAATATCGATAGAATCATGATACTTTATCATCATTCTTATTTTTATTGTGATTACTTTTCCTTCTCGTGAGAATTGTTGATAAGACTTTTTTTTATTAATTGGTATGAACTAATAATTTTTTTAGTTATTCTTTATATCATGACGTAAATGTTAGAAAATGCTAACTAAGAAAACTGAGACATTAACATGATCGATATCAATTGAAAATAATTTTATCCGATCTCAATAAAAAAATTGTTAATGTCAATTAATATTCGTTTTCCAAACTTTATCCAAAAAATAATAATATCAACTAAAATTAATAAAAAAACGTTAATATTAATATTTTGAATTATTAAGAATGGTTTGATATTCGAATAATTTTTATAATTGATGGTATGTAAAATAGTTTATCCAACCAATTTGATAAATTTGAATACTTTATCTAAACAAAATATTTTAAAATAAACTGAATTCAAATTCTTATAAATGTTTTAGAAATGGTCAAATTTCCAATCCAAACTCAATAGAACGTTCCCTCTTCTAATTTTGTGCCGAACAAACATCTTTTTTAACAAAAGTCATTTAACTATGTGTTATCTTAGATGTATAATTAAACTACTCTCACAACTGACAGGGGAAGAGATTAAATTTTAAAAATTTCCCAACACCTATGACATTAAATTTGCCCCAGTAGCAGTTTTATTGGAATTTGATCCTCCACCGCATTAAGTATCCCTTGGTAGAATCAAACCTCCAAATTTATCAAATTAAATAAAAAAAAAAACTAGAGTCTGCTCAAATGAAGAAAATTTAAAACAAAAACCATTGGGCTTTCCATAAAGAAGCTTGTTGAGATGTGGGCTTGGGCTCCTATTCTTGAGGCTTCCAATTGTCCTGTGGGCTGCGTTGGTCAAGGAAAGAGTGAACCCATAAGCATAATAATTAGAATTTGTTGTTTCTATTCTTTCAAGAAGAAATATACATGAAAAATGAGAAAATTAAGGCACATTCAATAGCTAGTTGAACTAAAACACTTCTTTAACTCATTTTCCAATCATAGATTTTTTGAGTTTCTCATTCTAAAATATGTTGGCATTAAGCAAAAAAAGATTGTGAAGATGAGCAAATACAAAGAGAATTTACCTTCTATTTGTTGGTTGAGGAAGCCTTTTCATTCTTCATGATCATGTGGAATGATTTGGACCTGTCTTCAGCCACCATTTCTCTGAGTATATCATCTTCAATCTTCTCAGCTTGCCACTTAGAAGGGTCCTCCACCAAAGCCTCACTGAAGATCATGCTTGAAACCCACTCTTTCCAAGTGGTTCTTCTATACTTATCTTCCTCCAATGAACCTGTCACCAAGAGCTGATACACATACACAACTTTCTGCTGACCAGGCCTAAAAGCCCGAGCAATAGCCTGCTTTGTCTTCGAAGGGTTCCACTCTGAGTCCAACATTATAACTCTTGAAGCTGCTGTCAAACTAATGCCTTCAGCACAAGCTGTGATAGAAGCAAGGAGAATCTTTGCTACTCCACCAGGTTCCTCAAACTTATCCATCACTCTACCCCTCTCAAAAAGCTCTAATTCCCCAGTTAGTACCAACACTTCCTTACCCTTTATCCATCCAAAGTACTTCTCAAAATATTCCACAAACAGCTTCACAGGTGCAATGTTGTGGCAAAATATAAGAATCTTCTCATTTCTCACAACACGGTAGACAAGGCTCAAAACAAATCTTACTTTGGACCCTATTTTAAGATCAAATTTGCATTTTTCTAAATCCATCAACTGCTGAGAAGTGAAAAACTTCTCAGCACATACTGCTGTTTTGACCAGCCAGGGATGAATTGAACCAAGAGTTATCAGAAGCTCTAATTCCAGAGGGTAGCCATTGCACTGGGCCATTCTCTTGTGCAGTTCATGCAAAATCTCATGTTGTGTATCAGTTGAATTCATTAACAGTGTATAAATTTGTAAACCAGGAAGACCGTCAGCACTCCCTCCTTCATAAACATCTATGAAACCATTTGTCACATTTCTCAACATCTTCAGACCCTGCTGCCTCTCCCTACCTTTATCAGAGTCGATCTTCTTAGCAATTTTGTCTAAGAAGAATTTTCTAGCCCGTGACTCTAATAAATGACTTGCCTTTTTTGCCACTTTCCCTTTCCTCCTGTACTTGGGGTCTAATGCTTTCAGGACTTCATGAATAAACTTTGGTCTTGCCAAGCACAAAGTGTTGAAGTATTCACAGAAATTGTTCTGAAACAATGTACCAGAAAGCAGTATTCTCAGATTTGTTTGTACTTTCATCAAAACCTTTCTCAACCTTGATTTAGTGCTTCTGGGATTGTGCCCTTCATCCAGTACCATGATCCCAGGGCTTTCCCTCAGTACTTTAGCCATGTATTTTCTGTGTGCAAACTTTGAATCCTCACGCATCAATGTTAAAAATGAAGTATAACCCATTATTAGAACACTCGGGTGTGAATGCCACTTTTGTATCTTCTCAAGGCAATCCAGAACATGCTTGACATCATCAGTGGGCTTGGGAACTCCAGGAAGAACAACCGGTGATTTCTGCTTGAATACCCGGTATGTTCTACGACCATGAATCAGATACACTGGTATAGGAATATCCCACTTGATAAATTCTTTGTACCAAGTATAGAGGGTTGTTTTTGGAGCAAGGACAAGAGGTCTGTTCCCTGGGAATAACTTCAAGTAGCTTACAAGAAAAGCAATGATGAGAAAAGTTTTTCCAGCACCAGGAGTATGAGATACCACACAGCCACCTATTCTTTTGGATGTTGATGTTGCTTCCATAATTCTGGGGTCCATGGACCCTGCAATGTTTTGCCAAAGAAACTCAAAGGCTTTCTTCTGATGAGCATGCAACTTCATTCTAAGTTCGGGAATCAATGCCCAAACATTATCATTTTCTTGAGACACAGGTCCTTTAGGAGAATCTATGGTAGGGAGAAGATCCAAGTCATCATCCTCATCAACCGTTCGAGAATCTTCTTCTCCATTGTGCTTCTCCTCTTGGCGCCACGAAGAATGTTCAATCTACCACCAAAATAGGTAAATGAGGTTAACATAAGGAACTAAGAACTAATAGGTTTTGGAATATTATGCATATTCTTTACAAAATCACATTTCTTTATACAAATTCCATAAATATAAACATAAAAAATATCTTTTTAATTCATTATACATAAAAATACTCATACATATTAATGAATATTAGAGAAAGCAGAGTAATGCAATAGAAAAAAATTACATATAAATTAATATCTAAGTTAAACTTCACTTACAAAAGGTGGTGTAATATATCTGATTTCTGTTTCCACGATGCCACATCTATGACAGTAAATTCCAATTTCTTCGTTCAGTCTAAAATCGTGTGGACAGCTTGGCAGCTTTTCCACAGTCTCATTGATAACAGCAGCTTTTGCATCCTAATTAAATTAGTTAAAGTGAATTAGTCTAAGAAGAAATAAAACAAATTAGGAAAAGAAAAGGTGAAATGGTCGCACACCTCTTCTAGATAGCATGACGCCAAGGACACTTCCATTTCTTTCCATAACATATCTATTTCAGATAATTCTTCTCCATCCTCCTCATTAAGCATTTCTGTTTCTATCTTTTTGCCATTGCTACTAGTTGCTATGTTTTCCTTCCACTGTTCGGTGATAGATGGTTCTTCTTGGGCAGGTCCTGTATTAATATTCTTTAAGTACGAATTTATCAGATCCTTGTATGCAGCTGCATTTAAGGTTCTGTCTTTATAGTTGTATCTTCTTTCTTCTCCATGATCTCTACTTCTTGAATATGATGATGCATAATATTTTTTTCTTTGAACTCCTTTATTGGGTCTCATCCCTTCCCATTTATTTCCAAGATCCACTATATCATCCAAACCAGATAAACTCTTCTTCCTCTGTGACTTCCTGACACCATAACTATGATGATATCTCAATGACAAATCATCATTCTTTTCTACATCAGCTGACTTTGCAGGATGGTTATTAGACTCAAAAGGTAGCAATTTATCACCTTTCCTAGCTGCTGATTCATGGGAGGTACTAGTTAGATAATAATGTTTGGAATAATGTTCAGTGGATTCATGACCATAACTCCTAGTAACCTTGTCATCTAAATCATCACAATGTTCAACAAGTAGTGGCTCATCTTGATCGGGAATAGGAATAATAGCAAGTCGATTTTGATCTTCATGCTGATCAATTTCTACTGACTTTCCCTTCTGTTTATAGGCCATTCTCCTGTTATACATCACGAGTTCCCGGCAGGTACTTGCCTTCTTTTGATGATTCTTAGTATCCCCTTCCAGAAGGTTCTTCTGCAAACCAAACAGGCATGCTAATGGCATATGCAGTTCTTCATCGTCCTCTTCATCTTTCCACGTGTCTATCCTAACTGGTGGTCTGTTTCTGAAAGAACCAACATTAATCTCAGAAGCAACATTATCACAACCAAGGTAACGCTCTGGTTGTACGTTCCGACGCTTAGAACGCCGCAAGCCCTCAACATTATAAGATAGTAATGCCTTATCTTCATGAGATTCCTGTACATGACCGATAATCTTAGTTATTGGTATAACTACTTGAGAGACAAAGGGTACTAACACGCCACTTTCCGTTCTGAAATTCACAACATCAATGTGAGAACCTTTGTTCAATGAAGTGCTAACAGTGTCTCTTCCCAACATTTGATACACGAGCTTTTCTTCTACACATCTTAAGCAAAATGAGATCTTCTTTAAAACTGAGGCAACAACTAACCATGAAAGATCACATAACACTTTTCCCAAAAGCAATTTAGTGTGCGATATAATGGAACAGTCCTCGGATGATGCCCAGCGGTAGTGCTGATCTTCACAGGGAACATTTTCAAGTTTCTGAAGGATGGATATTTGTTTGATTCCAACTACTTTGATTTCCTTGCTTAGAGTTCTTAGCTCTGCACCAAGTGAACCTTGATGAACATAGAAGTTCACATAAAACTGACACGAGCACTCAGAGTCATGAGGCTTTCTTTGTACAGAGCTTATTTTAGCATCAATCCAGAACTGTGGTTCAAAAACGAAAGAAACTATAACTCAAACTTGCCATTTTGGAAACTATAATTCTCAAATTAAACACATGCAAGCAATAATAACAGTAATAACAACAATAATAAACACATGCAAGGTAATATGCAAAGAAGAGAAAATAATCAAAGAAAGGGATAAGCCTAGTGACTGTCTAGCAAATTGATTTAACTCTGTGACACCATGGAATTTAATTGATTTCCCTTTATACACAGTTGCCCCAAATACACACAGAGAAAGAGTTATATTGCATTGACTATGTTAACAAAAAAAGATGTCTAGAAGATTCTGTCAAAACTTTCATGATTTATGGAACCTCAGATTAAAGAGGTAAAATGTATAAAATTCAGAGGACAAGGAAGGCTTACAGGATCAATTTCTTCTGAATCCTTAGATTGTTGAGGGGGAGATAGCACACATATGTCAATTCCAGGACGCAGAAAACGGGAACAATCAGATAAAGTAGCTTCCCTTGACCTTATCCGAATGTCTGACAAGGGTCCTTTCTCCATAGTCATATAATGCTTATCTACAAAATGCATAGACAGAGTTCCTGCCTCAACCTTTATGAACTCCACAGCTTGCCATGAGCCAGAGACAACTGCTTCAAAGGCTGCTTACAATAGTAGACAATACCCAGGTCACACAAAAAGTGATCAATCAAGTTTAAGTTTGTTTGGTAAATTAAAGTTTTTCTTTCTCTTTGATCAAGGAATTATAACTGTTTGGTATTCATTATGTTGATTAATTTTTTTTTTTTTTCTGCATGTAGCCATCAACCAAACAAGAAAAAAAAATAGAGAAAAAAGAAGAAGAAAGGCTTACGGGGAGCACTGAATGGATGCTTGATTTGATCTATTCTCCTTTTTCTTTGCACCATGATTGTGACAGCCAACAACAGCCACCAAAATGTTGTTAACTTCTGTACCAGTACTAGGAACACAAACTTTTTCACTTCCAAATCTTCGTTTCTTATCTGTTTACAGAATAAACAAGTTAATCATTGACAAACAAATCAAAAGGATCGACATGCATTCATACCATTGTACGCATCTTTCATAAAAAAGTTTCATTTATCAGAAAGATATTTTCAACCTACAGTAAATAAGACAAAAGTTGAAGAAGGAGAAGAAGATGCAGTGTCTGTGAATATGTACAAACATGGTCACCAAAAGAAGTGCAAGAACATAAACTAAAACTCCGTGTCATGTTTTTTCTCCATCAAAAACAAACTTCCGAACAAGGAAAACACACTTATGTGTCAAAATGACGGTGTGCTGGTTAGAAGAAGTAGAGACATTCACACATGCGGAGAGTTCTTAGCTTCGGCAGAAAATTATGTACTGAAATGACAAATAAAAACATCATTATCTGTGATACCCACTTTTGCTTACACAGAAATGGCATGGGTGTTCTGTTCCCCAAAGGCCAAAAATAATCGAAGATGTTGGCTTGTTTTACAAAAATTGATTGCTTTTGATCAGCGAGTCTAAAAGAATCGAAATGTTCGGCAGATTAAGATCATGATCAACAAAACATAGACTTCAAATTGACTTTAAAAAAACGCATGCAACCATGCCGTCACGGGCATTTAGATTTTCTGCTAAAGGCAGAGAAAGCACACTGAGAAAAATCTATCCTTACCAAGGAGAGAAAAGCTGGTTCTGAGAGAATCTGAACACAGTTTAAAGCGTGACCGAGGAGAGAGAGAAAAAAAAAAAAAAAAAAAAAAAAACAGAGAAGAGAAGAGAGAGAAAAGACAGAATTGAAGTTGAGGCCGCAATATCTAGGTATAAAACAACAAATTCCGATGTGAAATATTTGAAGTTAACAAACGTTTTTTTAAATTTTTAATATATTTTAATTTTAATTCAATTTAACTTATATATGACAATATTTTTACAATAAAAAATGGTTAATAAATTTATTATATATAATAAATACTAATTAAATAATGTAAAAAAATTAAATATCATTAAATAGATTATTTATTCATTATTAATAAATAATTACTTTTAATTGATAGTAAGAGTAGTTTGCTTAAAATTTTGAACATTAGTAGTATATTTTTCTGTTTAAACTGTTTAAATTTGTATGATGTACAAGTTAATATTGCAACAAAATAACAAGTATGAATTGAGTGTTTACATATTAGATGGAATGAAATTCATAATTATAACAACAAAATTATAATTATTTAATCTGTAATTAAAAATTTCATGTTGCATTTAATTATTTAATTACAAGGTAAATGTGCCATATTTGTAATTACATAAATCATTTAAATTTTGTATTTAATAGTTTGAATAACTATTTTATTTATATATTTCTTTACTACAAGTATGAACTAAAAGAGTTTTTTTTACCAGTATGAATTGAGTATTTACATATTAAGTATATTATTGAATGAAATCCATAATTATAACAACAATTTATTTAACTGTAATTAATAATATTACGTTGAATTTAATTATAAGTTGTATGTGGGAGATTTCTAATTAAATAAATCATTTAAATTTTGTATTTAATTTGTTTGAATAATTATTTTATTTATATAAAGTATTTTTTATAATTTTGGCTAATAATTTTTAGTGTCTTTCTCAACTCAATTAATATTTTCAAAATATTCAACTGATATATAGTTAACAAAATCGTACATAATTTTATTTGCAGCAGCAAAATATTGATATTTTTTAAATTTAATAATTTTTACTATATTATATTTTAGGAGAAAAAATATTTTAAAATAAATCACAACTTTTATTTTGATGAATATTTTAAAGATGGAAAAGTAAAAGGATAATAACTTTATTGAAAAAAAAATGTTTAATATCGTTTTATAAATTTAAAAGATATATATGTATTTGTACATGTGTGTGCAGGATAATATAAGAAATATAAAAAAATAAAGAAATGATAAAAATAAAAATATTATAAGAAATAAAGCTAAAATTGATGAAATACATCTACTTGGAAATGAAAATATAAAAATATTTTTAATAAATTAATTTATATAACTGAATAATAAAGAAATTGATAAAAACAGGAACGACTCTTTTACAAGAAAAAAATCTTAATTCACAATAAATGAATATTCTTTATCAAATCTTTAATCTTTCTAACACCCTTTACTCTTTATATATAAAAGTCTTTTCCAAAGAAACTTCATTCTTTAAATATAGAAGTCTTTTTGAAAGATCCAAACATAAAGACTTCATTACCTCTTTTATTTTCTTTTGGAAATTAACTGTATTTTGGAAAAGAAACTGAATTATTTTTAATAACTAAGATGGATATTTTTATACAAAGAAAATTTTAAATAAGGTAAATTTAAATTAATTGTATGAAATAAATAATTTTGAGTAAATATTAATTTTTTAAATAACCTAAAATAAACATGTGTTCATACTATGTCCTCCTCATGGATACAAAGGTGAAAATTTGAGAAATTGTCTCTCTATTATAGAGAAAAATAAACATTAAATTATTTTAATATAAAAATGAAATTTGTAACAGACAAATAAGGGTCAAACTAAAAAACAGTTTCTTTGAATAAAAATTAAAACACTTACTAATAATAACTAAATCTTCCTTATTAAACAAATACCCCATCTATTTCTTTCTGTAAAAAATATATATAATTAACGTATGTAATAGTAAAAAAATATATATAATTAACGTATGTAATAGTAAAAATGACATTTGAGAAAGCGATATAAAGCGTGTCAATGAGTGTGTTTTTTTACTATGAATGGGAGGTAATGACTGTGTTGAATTAATGGAGCAGTTAGAACATAAAGTGGGTGAAAAGGAAAGTAAAGTAACCTATGAAAAAGGTGTGAGTGATGAACTTAGAAAAACACGGTAATGGATAAATCTATGAAGAGAAAGAACACAAAAACACAGTCGCATGAGAGAGAACGTCGGTCATTCAAGGTTTAAGCGAGCCTAACGAGGTTTATAATACCATTTGTTTTGGAACCAATCAAATTACACTCAAACGACATCGAACCAGATAAATTACATTCAAACCATCTCACATGAGAAAATATTTCCATACACGCGCGTCACACATGTTGATGTATAATTTAAAATGAAAAAAAAAATACTCGTACAATATTTATTAAAATAAAGATGATACTCTTTAACAGGAAGAAATGAATTAGAGAGTATCTAAATAAATTCAACACAATAAATCTATCTTTAATTTATGTTAATAATCATTAATATAAAATAATTGATTAAAAATAACAATAACATAATTTTATAAGAATGTTACTAAATATATATATATATAACTGTTATTTTTTTAAAGACAATTTATTTAGTTATTTAAATTAAAAAATATTTATTTATTTTAGTAAATAAATAAATTATTTTTATTTATTAAAGAATAAAATTATCTAATTAAGAAATGTGCTTCAAAAGAAATTACCAAAAAATGGTATATGTATTTTAATAATAATAGTTATTGATTTTATTAATTTTTAAAACTGCAAGCATTTTTAAATTATACATTTTATCTACTTTCCTAACTTCAAAAATAATTTCATAATTAAGAGGAGTATTAAATTTATAATTTAAAAGTTATAATAAAAGATAAATCACATTCAATACAAATTACTGTACATTAATTTTTGAAAGTTATACAAATCATACATTCTGTTTGATTGGTAATATACTTTTTTTTACAAATATTTACATTTTTATTAAATGAATTTTAAAAGTAATATATTGACATTTTATATTTGTTCTGCATGTATTAACATTAAATAAGTAATTTTTGAAGTGTAAAAACACTAAAAAAAAAAAGTTACATTAAATTGAGACAATGTTTCCTTGGAAGCCTAGTATAGTAAATGGTCCAGTGTGGTGTGGTGACAAACAACCTATCATCATTATTTAAAACAAAAGACTGATTGCTAAGTGGTGGGCTCCACAAGTTATTACGCATGGTTTTTATGTTATTGTATTGGTATTGTATACAGGGGAACATAAGATATAAGAATTTTATGTTGTTAAAAACAAAATATTAGATTTTAAATATGAGTTGAATTGGTAGGGATTAAATATATTGCTTTAAGGATTTAGTGTGGAAAAAAATAAAAGAATGATTATGCTTATATGTAAAGAAAATTAAGGTGAATTAGAACCATTCCTTTCTACTCTCAATAGGTAAGATTTGAATGAAAAAAAAAAAAAAAAAAAAAAAAAAAAAAAAAAGGACTGACGACTCTGTTGCTTTGTCCAAAATGTCTTTGTAGACATTATTGTAGGTTACAGATAATAAAATAGGAATCAGAACATAAATGCAAGAGGAAATATTTTTACAATAAAAAAGGTGAATAATTTTATTATATATAATAAATACTAATTAAATAATTAAAAAAAACTAAATATCATTAAATATATTATTTATTCATTATTAATAAATAATTACTTTTAATTGATAGTAAGAGTAGTTTGCTTAAAATTTTGAGCATTAGTAGTATATTTTCCTGTTTAAATTTGTACCGTTATACAATCTAATATGGCAACAAAATTATAACAAGTATGAATTGAGTATTTACATATTAAATAGACTGAATGAAATTCATAATTATAAAAACAAAATTATATTAACTGTAATTAATTATTTCAGTTGTATTTAATTGTTTAATTATAAGGTACATGTGGGAGATTTGTAATTAAATAAATCATTTAAATCTTTTATTTAATTGTTTGAATAATTATTTTATTTATATATTTGTTTTCACAATTGTGAACTAAAAGAGTTCATTTTACCAGTATGAATTCAGTATTTATTGAATGAAATTCATAATTATAACAACAAAATTATTTAACTGTAATTAATAATCTTATGTTACATTTAATTATTTAATTATAAGTTACATGTGGGAGATTTGTAATTAAATAAATCATTTAAATTTTGTATTTAATTGTTTGAATAATTATTTTATTTATATAAAGTATATTTGTTTGAATTTTGGCTAATAATTTTTAGTGTCTTTCTTAAATCAATTAATATTTTTATTATTTTAAAAATATTAAACTGATATATAATTAAGAAGATAGTACATAATTTTATTTGCAGCAGCAAAATATTGAAATTTTTAAATTTAATCATTTTTACTATATTATATTTTAGGAGAAAAATATTTTTAAATAAATCACACCTTTTATTTTGATGAATAATTTAAAGATGAAAAAGTAAAATGATAGTAACTTTATTGAAAAAATAAAATGTTTTTTAATATCATTTTATAAATTTAAAAGATATATACGTATTTGTACGTGTGTGCAGGATAATATAATAAATATAAAAAAATAAAGAAATCATAGAAATAAAAATATTATAAAAAATAATGTTAAATATATAAAAACTAAGATGAATTATTTTTAATAACTAAGATAATATTTTTATACAAAGAAAATTTTAAATAAGATAAATTTTAAATTAATTGTATGAAATAAATAATTTTGAGGAAATATTAACTTTTTAAAATCTTTTTTAAAGAACATAAATATTTGTTCATACTATATCCTACTCATGGATATAAGGTGTGAAAATTTGAGGAATGACCTCTCTATTATAAAGAAAAATAAACATTAAATTATTTTAATATAAAAATAAAATTTGTAACAGACAAATAAGGGTCAAACTTTAAAACAGTTTTTTTAATAAAAAATAAAGACAGTTACTAATAATATATAAATCTTCTTTATTCAACACATGTCCAATCTATTTTTCCCGTAAAAAAATATAATTAACATATGTTATAGTAAAATGGCATTTGAGAAAGTGATATAAAGAATATCAATGACTGTTTTTGTTACTGTGAATAGGAGATAATGGCTGTGTTGAATTAATGGAGCAGTTGAGTATAAAGTAGGTGCAGATGAGAGTAAAGTTACGCGTGAAAAAGGGTTTGAGAGATTAATATAAAAAAAGGCACAGTAGCCGATAAATCTATGAAGAAAAGGAAAACAAAATCCTTAAAGTTCGCACAGTCGCATGAGAGAGAACGCTGGTCATTCGCGGTTTAAGGCGGGGCAAACGAGGTTTATAGTACCAATATTTGTTAGTGGTTGGAATTAAGCAAATTACACTCAAACCACCTAACATGAAAAATATTTCCATACACACGTCACACATGATGTATAATTTAGAAAAAGTTATATATATTTTTAATAATGTATAATTTAAAAAGAAAAAGATATACTTTTAATAATATATAATTTAAAATATACTTCTACTCGTACAATATTTATAATAAATAAAGAGATGATACTCTTTTACGGGAAGCAATGAATTAGAGAGTATCTAAACAAATTCAACACAAGAAGATCTTATATAATTTTATTTGCACCAGCAAAATATTGATATTTTTTAACTTTAATAATTTTATTATATTATATTTTAGGAGAAGAATATTTTAAAATAAATCACAGCTTTTATTTTGATGAATATTTTAAAGATGAAAAAAATAAAAAGATAATAAAATTATTGAAATAATAAAATATGTTTTAATGTCATTTTATAAATTCAAAAAATTTATATATATATATATATATATATATATATATTTGTACATGTGTGTGCAGTATAATATAATAAATATAATAAAGAAATGATAGAAATAAAAATATTATAAGAAATAAAGTTAAAATTTCATGAAATACTTGGAAATGAAAATATAAAAGTATTTTTAATGAATTAATTTATATAATTCAATAATGAAAATTTGATAAAATAGGAACACTCTTTTTATAAGAAAAAAAATCTTAATTCACATTAAATAAATATTCTTTATTAAATCTTTAATCTTTCTAACACCCTTTACTATTTAAATATAAAAGTCTTTTTGAAAGATCCTTTACTCTTTAAATATAGGAGTCTTTTTCAAAGATCCAACATAAACCTCTTTTCTTTTATTTTGGAAATTAACTCTATTTTGGAAAAGAAACTAAATTATTTTTAATATCTAAGATGAATATTTATATACAAAGAAAATTTTAAATAAGATAAATTTTAAATTAATTATATTAAATAAATAATTTTGAGAAAATATTAACTTTTTAAAATCTTTTTTAAAGAACTTAAAATAAACATTTGTTCGGACTATGTCATCCCATGAATATAAAGTGTGAAAATTTGAGGGATGGCTTCTATTATAGAGAAAACTAAGCATTAAATTATTTTAATATAAAAATGAAATTTGTAATAGGATAACGGGTCAAACTAAAAAACAGTTTCTTTGACTAAAAAATAAAACAGTTACTCATAATAAATAAATCTTCTATAGTAAGCAAATACTCAATTTATTTTTTCTTAAAAAAAATACGAAATACAATTAACATATGTAATAGTAAAAATAATAGTAAAGATGTTATTTGAGGAGAGTAAAGTAGTATGAAAAGGTGTGTGAGGAACTTAAGAAAAAAATACTGTAACAGAAGAATCGTGAAGTTACACAGTAGTTGTATAAGAGAAAACGCTGTTAATTTTCGATTTAAGGCGCGGCAGACGAGATTTATAGTACACTCAAACCACCTTACAACTTTAAACCGGTATTAAACAATTTACACTCAAACCACCTGACACCATACGAAGAAAATATTTCAATACACTCAATATACGTTACACGTGTAAATGCAGTATATTTTTAATAATAATTTAATAAGCAAAAAATATTTTTAATAATGTGATAAGATTTCTTTTAAAAATAATATATTTTTTTTAAATTACTCGTACAATATTTATCAAAAAGAGATGATATTCTTTTACGGGAATAAATGAATTAGAGAATATCTAAACAAATTCAACACAATAAATTTGTTTTTAATTTATGTTAATAATAATTAATTTAAAATAATATTAATTGATTTTAAATTAATATTTATTTTGTAAACATATTTCGTACAATGTATTAGAAAGTTAATTTTTAAAGATAACTGTTAATTAATATTTTGTAAATTAATATACATAACTGTTAATTTTTAAAGATAAATTATTTAATTATCTTAAATTAAAAAGTTTTTTATTTATTTTAGTAAATAAATAAATTATTTTTATTTATTAAAGGGTAAAATTATCTAATTTAAAAATGTGATTCAAAAGAAATTACCAAATAATAATGGTATAAATACTTTAATAATAATAGTTATTGATTTTATTAATTTTTAAAACTGCAAACATTTTAAAATTATAAATTTTATCTACTTTCTTAACTGAATCTTGTTTAAAAATAATTTCATAATTAAGAGGAGTATTAAGTTTATAATTTAAAAGTTATAATAAAAGATAAATCATATTTGCTTATTCTGTTTGATGGGTATCATATTTTTTTTTACAAATATTTATATTTTTATTAAATGCATTTTAAAAGTAATATATTTATATTTTATAATTATTCTGCATATATTAACATTAAGTAAGTAAATTTTGAAGTAAAAAAACACTAAAAAAACAACAATTACATTAGATTAAGGTAAATGTTTCTAGGAGAGTATAGTAGATGGTCCCGTGTGGTGACAACAACCTATCATCATGATTTAACTTAAAAGACTGTGATGGCTAAGTGGTGGGCTCCGCAAGTCATTATTCATGGTTTCATGAGTTTATGAGTTTATTGGTGCTGTATAACATAAAATATAAAGATTTTATGTTGTTGGAAACAAAAATATTAGGATTTTAAATATTGCTTTTATTGATTTAGTGTGAAAAAAAAGAATGATTAGCTTAAATGTAAAGAAAATTAAGGTGAATTAGAATCCTTCCTTTCTTCTCTCAATAAGTAAGATTTGAATGCAAAAAATGGGAAGGACTTTGTTGCTTTCTCCAAGATGCCTTTGTTGACATTAGTGTACAGTTGTTGCAGACAATAAAGTAGGAATCAGAACATAAATGCATGCAGGAGAAATAAATTTAGATGAAATCCAATAATTTATTTAAAGAAAATCAAAAATCATAAAATATTCACAATTATAGTTGGCTTAATTTTTGTTTTCAAGTTATATATTGTTAGATTGAATAAATATGACCGCTTTTATTTTCATTATATTTAATTATACACATTTTTTTTATCAGATATATTTAATAGGTATAATAATCATGTCTTATTATAATGTATATTCATTCTAAATATAAAACTGATGAAAATATGATTTTAAGGATGATTTTTGTTTACATGTTTAAAATAATAATATATGAGATTTGAAGATATTATATCATTAAGTGAAAAAAAATCATTAATATATTTTTTAAATCAATCACATTTGTTATTTTACACACACTTTGTATGCAAATAAACACTTTTGTTTTTTTTTATATATTTTCTGAGTTTCTATTCTTGCTATAACACTAAAAGGAAATCTAAAAATAATTTAGATGTAAATGGCATTCCATTAGTAGACGCAAAAATAGACTATAATAGACAATAATAAAATATATAATTAATCATCTTATTATTGTAAGATTTTTTTATATAAAAAAGATATTGAGAAGATCTTTATTAATATATACAAAGTGAACTTTTTATTATTTAATTTGAAATAAAAAGTATTAGATTAATAGATAGGTTCTACTACATGGACCTTTATGAACCTTTAAGAGCCCATATCAACTGGATTTATCGCGTAACTTTCATAATGTAAGTGCATAAATTTGATACAAAGATTCTCATATCTTCTTATTTGGATCTACCATAATTTTGTTTTAATTTTCAAAAGGATTGTTAGTATTAGATTTTTATTTTTAATTATTTTTCACTATGTTTAGTATACCTGAATAAACCATAAACTCTTATCTGATCAATGAGAAATCTAAAATGCTAGAAAGATCTATAACAATAGATCATAAAGCAATTAAATAACATCGTACTTAACCTAAAGTTTTCATACACTATTTATTCATCTTTCTCAATTTTATATGAATTAACTTGTCATTTGTGAAACTTCACATTTACAATTCTAATCCCTAAAAAATGATATAGATCAATAATTATAATATTTTATTACAGTTAGTTATATAACTTTGAAAACAGTTTATTTTAGTACCGATTAATTTTAATCTTTCTTCAAACATGTCGAATTCTTATTTAAGTGATAGTATTATATACTAACCTCTTTCCAACCATGTCACTTTGCTCCTCTTAAACTATAAAAATATTTATAAGCTCTTCGTACACTTTTAAATTTCTTTTCACATTTTTCGTCTGAAATTTTCTTAAATTATAATTACATTTTTCTTATCTAGAAATATAAGTGTAATGTTTTAAAAGAATATATGCATAACTTTATTGAAAAAATAAAATGTTTTTTAATATCATTTTATAAATTTAAAAGATATATACGTATTTGTACATGTGTGTGCAGGATAATATAATAAATATAAAAAAAAATGATAGAAACAAAAATATTATAAGAAATAAAGTTAAAATTTCATGAAATACATCTACTTGGAAATGAAAATATAAAAATATTTTTAATGAATTAATTAATATAATTCAATAATGAAAAAATTCTTCTATTTTCTTTTTGAAATTAACTCTATTTTGGAAAAGAAACTGAATTATTTTTAATAACTAAAATGGATATTTTTATACAAAGAAAATTTTAAATAAGATAAATTTTAAATTATTTATATTAAATAAATATTTTTTAAGTAAATATTAACTTTTTAAAATCTTTTTTAAAGAACATAAAATAAACATTTGTTCATACTATGTCCCCCTCATGGATATAAAGTGTGTAAAATTGAGTAATGACCTGTCTATTATAGAGAAAAATAAACATTACATTATTTTAACATAAAAATGTAATTTGTAACAGACAAATAAGGGTTAAACTAAAAAAAACAGTTCCTTTAAATGAAAAATAAGGACAGTTACTAATAATAAATAATTTTTTTATTAAACACATACCCAATATATTTTTTTCATGCCAAATATACAATTAACATATGTAATAGTAAAAATTACATTTGAGAAAGTGATATAAAAAGTATTTTTTTAATATGAATGGGAGGTAATGACTCTGTTGAATTAACACAGCTGTTGAGTATAGAGTGGGTTAGAAGAGAGTAAAGTAACGCGTTAAAATGTTAAAATGATGTGATTGATGATGAACTTAAAATAAACACCATAGGAGAAAAGTCTATGAAAAAAAACACAAAGAACGTTAGTTATTCGAAGCTTAAGGCGGGACAGAGGAAAGAACGTTAGTTATTCGAAGCTTAAGGCGGGACAGAAGAGGTTTAGGTTTATGAGATTTATAGTACCAACGTTTGTTAAATTATTAGTCATTAAATTAAACAAATTACACTCAAATAATCTAATCTGATAGGGGAAGAAAATATTTCCATGCACTCAATGCATGTCACACATCGATGTCTAATTTATAGAAAAAATATTTTTAATAATATTATAAGATTTTTTTTCAAAATAATATTTTCTTAAAATTATTCGTACAATATTTATAAATATATATAATCATTATTTCTTTTATATAAATGTCATCTAATAAATTTATATATAGGCCTAATTCTATGTTTAGTACCATATAATTGAATGGTTGGTTGAAGGTAGTTGTGAGTGTATTATATTAGGATTAATAATACGCCCACCATCTCCCTATCTTGATATTTTATTATAGTAATAATATTTGCTATAATGTATTTTCTTCTGCTTTGTGTAAGTGAATATCAAACACCATTTTATATAACAATTTTTTGGTCTTTTCAGAGTATTACTACACTCTGGTTTATTGTAGTAAGTTCAAAAATTAGTTATTTGATAACAATGGTATATGTATAACAATTGGATTTGAACCTAATTACTTTAAGAAAATATTCATGATGTGCATAAAAAATTCACCTATCAAATGAGTTTATGATTAAATATAGATATTTACTTGCAAAATGTTAATCTTATATGATGAAGAAATGCCTTAATATCCAACCTATGTCTACATGTTACTTAGATATACTAATTTAAAATAAAAATATTGTTTTACAAATTACTCTCAATAACTAATTTTTTTATTTTAAATGATATTATACATATGAATGTTATTAATATATATATATATATATATATATATATATATAACTTTTATTTTTTAAAGACAAATTATTTAATTATTTTAAATAAAAAATATTTTTTTAGTAAATAAATAAATTATTTTTTATTTATTTAAGGATAAAATTATCTGATTAAAAAGTGTGTTTCAGAAGAAATTACCAAATAATAATGGTATAGATATTTTAATATATAAGTTCAAACTCATAACAAATTGAACATAATAAATTTATTTTTAATTTATACTAATCATTGATATAAAATAATATTAATCAATTTTTAAATATTTATTTTGTAAACATATCTTTTACAAAATTATTTAAATTATTTTCATTTCTTTAATTAATAATATATTATTAATTTTATTAATATTAATGAAAATACATGCACATATCATTGATTGTATTAACATTTTTTTTACAACTAAATATATAATTTTATTTTTCTACAAATAATTAATTAAAAAAAATAATATAATTTTGTAAAAATGTTATTAAAAATATACATATATAAATATTATCTTTTAAAGACAAATTATTTAACTATTTTAAATTAAAAAAGTTATTTATTTATTTTAGTAAATAAATAACTTATTTTTTATTCATTGTGACTGACTCTGCTTTCTCCAAGATGCCTTTGTTGACTTTATTGTACCACTGCTGACAATAAAATAGGAATCAGAACATAAATGCAGGAGAAATAAAGTTAGATGCAAAATTCAAAGAATGTATTTAAAAAAATTGTAAATTTTTCGAAATCTTCCATTTGACAGGATATCTCGATACGATAAAAAAGACAAAGAAATTTAAATTTAAAAATGATGGATAAAATAAATGAATTATAATATATGAACATAATTTAAAAATTATTTTAGAAAAAAATTTATCTATTAAAAATTATTTTTAAAAAAAGTTCATATATTATGCATATATTTAAACTTCATACCTATAAAACTCAAATTGTACGTTACATCGGAAACAATCACTTATAACATACTGAAAATGTCAATTGGAAATGCATCCAATGAAATGGAAATGTCAATTGGAGATGCATCCAATGAAAAGGAAAGGAAAAAAAAAAAGTACAGAGCAAGAGCAAAAGCAAAACAATGGAAAAGAGAAAGTAAGAAATAAAAAATGTACACTACATTTTAGTTTTAATCACCAAACAATCAATCTCTTAAATCTACAAACAGAATAAAAAAATCATTTTTCACACCCCATCATTATTAAACAATTATATATAATGTAGAATTGTCAAACTATCAACACACTTTAAAAAAATTCAAAGATCATAAAATATGTAATAAATACTTGTCGAGGTTCTCTAGGTGGCTTATTTTTATTTTTTTTTAAAGTTACATATTGTTAGATCAAATAAACATGATTATTTTATTTTCATTATATTTAATTATACACATATTTTATCAAATATATTTAATAGGATATAATAATCGTGTGTCTATTTATAATTGTACCTCGAAATACTAAACTGATAAAACTATGATTATAACAAGAAATGATTTGTTTACAAGTTTAAAATAATAATATGAGATTTAAAGATATTATGATTATTAAAAGAAAAATCATTAATGTTTTTTCAAATCAATCACATGTAGTTATAAATTTTCTACTTGTATCTTTCTTCTTTTTCTTAGTATTTTTCTCTGTCAGCTAAATAGTTTGATCTTTTATTATATTTTTTTTTCCCTTTTTTAGTCACTCATTTCTATCAGTTGATCCAAGCAAAGTGTTGAAGGATTTGTTAAAGTTGAAAGTGAAAATCGGATTAAGAATACAATTTTACATAGATTTATACTATTTTTTATATATCTATCAATGCACTATTTAGTACTTCAAAGACAAATCTGAAAAAAAAAAAACTGAAATAAAAGCATTTCATTAAAAATTAGACTCAATCAATATGAATTCCTTTTTGAATTTTTTTTGGTTACATAACTAATTAAACAATTGAAATGAATGCACGGATATTTTATTTCATATTTTTTTTTACTTTGAGTTAATAATTATTTTAGTTCATAAAAGTTAGTGCCATTTAGCACTGAAAAAGAATTTCAGTTACCAAAAAACACAAAAAGAATTTCACAAGAAAATATATTTCTTTATATTTTTTTAATAAGTGTAAAAAATATATAAACAAAGTAAAATAAAACAGAACACCTTTAAAAAATTGTAAATTAATAAAATATGTAAATTTATGAGTAAAATCAGTAAAGTTGTATATTTATACAAGTATACGCAACAATATATGTATTTACTTCCATAATTCTTGAACTTTATATATATATATATATATATATATATATATATATATATAAATATACACAAAAATATATATATATATATATATATATCTTTAAATATATATATATATATATATATATATATATATATATATATATATATATATATATATATAAAACTGAATATCTATAATATTCAGTTTTAAAATTAACAATACACTGAATAAAATTTATCTTAACCGATTGGAACACTAAAAAAAGTATTCTAATTTTATCTTTAATTGTAAGATAATTATTTTTCCGTTTTATCTTGATTCTAACCATTGAATTCTAAGATAACAAATGTCATTATGTTTAGTCTACTTAGGAAGAGTTGGATCTTTTGTGAATAGTTTAAATTGATTCTTTAATTATTTAAATTGGAGCAACTAAATTTTATTTCGTTGTGTAAAACTGAATTTTATTATATTAGAGATATGATTTTCTTTTTAAGTGAATGAAAGGTGAAGAAATATATAAGTAAATTTATAAGTAATTCATTCTTCATTTCATCTAGACTTCATCTCTCTATAAATATAAATTATCTACATGTTTGTTTTTATAATTATTGATTAATTAGTTATTTGTTTTACAGATAAATTATATTGTTTAATTTACATTATCACGATAAGTTTTCATTTCGATTTCTTTTTTTCTTCATAATTAAGAAGTTGAGTGTGATGATAATCTAATCAGGGAGATGTATTGGTTGTGTAGATTAAAATTTTGTTGACCTATTAAGAAACTTTTAGATAAGTTAATTTTAGGTAAGGATAGTTAAATTATATTTATTTACTGGTATATTTGGGTTTAAATGCATTTTTCCTGGAATGAATGTTGGATTTTCATTAAATTAAAAATTGATCAAATTATGATGAATTACATATGCACATGCTGAGTTGATATGGGGTTTTGGACCAACTACTTTTAGTCTAGGATGATTCATATACAAATTTATATAATTAAGTAATTGTTTTGGATGTTGCAAAGGAAGATTAAAATTCAACATAGTAAATTGTATAATTTGTTATACATTGTTAATTTTGATTGTTTTTTCAAAACTTTGCTTAAATATTGTAACACCTCAAAAATAACATGCATAAAACTAAACATTCTACTAATCATCATTAAAATTTATCAACAAACAATAATCCTTTAAACTAAAGTATTTAAAAATTCTACCTTCAGAATTCTATTAAAACATAATTACAAATTATCTCCAAATTATTTTTCAAATTTAGCTTATGCCTAAAAGCACCAGTCATTCCAGATGATCCTCCACAGACCCATCTGCAACACCATCTGCTCCGGTGCCAAAAACACGATCATTGTAAACAGATATCAAAACACAAGTACAACAAAATAAAGGGTAAGCTAACCAAAATTTTAATAATACTTAAGTATTTCAATTCAAACACAAATATTAACACCACTCAAGTCTTTCATTCAGTTACATGCACCATCACAATATAAGACATTAACACACTATAAACTTGACTCTACTTTTGGAAGACTCGTGCATTGAATAGACCTCGAGATATGCACCTGTCATGCGCTGTGAACCCACACAACCTCCACACAAACGAATCATCAATCATGTATGATAGGGTTAGTCCCCCTGAGACTTTCCTGACCAGCTATATTTTAAGCTGCAGTCACCCAGTTCAGACCTCCTTCGACTCTTACCACCTAGAATAATCGTCTATTTGATTCATACTACTAGTAGAGTCAGGATATCAATCGTTCACCCGATCCTTAGACAATGCACTTTCTAACTAACCTAGACACAAGTGTTTTCTTTCCTGAAAACACTATGCCTAGGCTTTGACAAACTTTATCAACACTCTTACCAATATCACATTACAATATAGATCTCTACTCATGCATTCATTCACTTTTAAATCTCAATCTCCACT